>CZCA01000522.1_pt1 | contig 150157 bp, 158 predicted proteins | sample 591981 | NCBI WGS metagenome assembly CZCA01 (sample SAMEA3556810, study PRJEB10932) | anaerobic digester metagenome | reverse complement strand
GTTTTCGTAATCGTATTTTACATATGTTTTCTCATCAAAAGACCAATATACTTAAACAAGCGGCAGCTTAACGCCATCGCTTGTTTTACTTCCTATTTTATTGGGTTACCCCAACTATTGACATAGAGCCAATATTTTTTCAGGCACAAAAAAAGAGCCACTGACTTCTAAAAAGAAAATCAGTGACTCTTAGCTTTATTTCATCGTTATTTGGCTGGTATTACTTTGAACTTTTTGTCTTTGCCCTTGATACCTTATAAATGGTTTCGTTAATTACATCCGTGTATTTGCCTTGTTCAATATATTTGTTCTTCATCTTAATCAATAACCGTACAAGCTCGGAACGCTCTGCTCCGGTTAAGTTAATATAATATGTCGTGGATTTCATATTCATTCCCTCTGACAACTATAGTATATACAAGAGAAATGGTAAGCGCAAATATGAGAAAAGGCACCAAACGGAAATCACTCCGATTGGTGCCTGATTCATTAGGTAAAACTCAAAAAAGCGGCTTATTTATTGGGTTTATCAGCAATGTTTACATTGTATTTTTTTATGAAGCCATTAGATGAATATTATCAGATTCAGCCCGTTTACGACACGGGTTTGTCGTAAAAATTGAGGTGTCTTCAAAAATTCATTTGTCGTAAATCTGTCGTAAACCTTACATTGTTGTAGGACATTGGATTAATAAAACCTCTCAAGCCCTGTCAAAACCCTTGATTTTTACACCTCAATCTGAAAGTGGCTTCATTGTTGGGATGTCATCGGTAGATTTCACAATTGTATACGGATTTTTCATTGTTCTCTATCTCTTTCAAAGGTGTTTCTTTTTTTGCCCTACTGTTCTGTACGGTTCTGTATCGCTATAAAAAAACAGTGGATTAAATAATGGATTAAAGCGGATTAACACCAACAATGAAACCATAAAGTTATTATATTATAACATGATTTCGCACTTTTTTCAAGAGTTCCCGCCTAATTGCTTGTTTCTTTGAAAAAACCGGGTGCGAAGCAATTCAACATCCTGCTCGCTATCCGATTTGATAATGCAGCAGTGCTTTCTGAATGAGCTCTTGATTTTATCTGCGCACTCCGCTTCGTTCATCCCCTGCTTATATGGAATACGTACCAAGTCAATATGGTTCTTCTCACAGATAAACTTTTTGATTTCTGCGGCATCTCTCCCATCCTGATTAGTAGGAATCGACGACTCAATGGCAAGATACAGTTCTGGCAAATAGGTTTCCAGCTTCAGCCCGATTTGCTTATCAGAATTTACGAGTACCTTCAAGCCCTCTTTTCTCGCATAGAGCATAACAAGCAACTGTGAAAGTACCTGATGAAATTCACCGTTACACTTTCGACACTGCTCGCCGTTTATCGCTCTGTCAGCGATTCGAGCTTTCCAAGAGTGACCGTAAGAACATTTCCACCACACGCTTCTCAATGAGCTTTTAGATACCTTACCCGGCAGCAAGTCAGCGTTCTTGCTGTTGTCCCATTCTGAAACCAATTCAGGATTTGTTGTTGCAAGGTCGTTATATCCTTCAAGGACAGTTCTTTCTGCACATACCGGGCAAGATGCGCCTCTTACTCTTGCCCTTATAACGGATTGCCATTCAAATCCGCAGGTGTTGCACCTCCACCATACATTTTTGGTTGACTTCTCATTTACCATAGTGGGAATGACAGGAAGGTTTTTATCTGACCATTCTTCTGATAGAACGGGATACCTCGTGGCCAAATCATTGTAGCCTGTGAGCAACTTAATGCCACTGCAATATGGGCAATTACTTCCACCGGAGCGAGTCGAAATGAGCGTGTTCCATTCGTGACCTTCGCTGCATTTCCACCAGACCTTTTTGTTCTTAAAAGCCGTCACCATATCAGGCTTTAGTGGATAATTGCGTTCAGACCATTCTGCTGCGATTTCAGGGAAGCAGGAGGCAAGGTCATTAAAGCCGGACATAACGAGATTATGTGAGCAGTATGGGCATCCACTTCCATAAACACGGCTCTTAACTGTGGCTGACCACTCATGCCCGCACGAGCATTGCCAAATCGCTTTTTTGTGCGAACCCATGCTGACCATTGTCGGCATTAACGGATGGTTTTTATCTGACCATTCCGAAGCCAGCTTGGGGTATAAGGTTTTCAAATCATTTATTCCGGATACAACCCTTGCACCGGAACATATCGGACAATTCTCTCCGGCAGATCGACTTTTGGGACTTGCCTGCCATTCGTGGCCGCAGGAACCGTGCCACCACACAAGCTTGTTTGAACCGTAAGATATATCATCCGGCGTAAGCGGATAGTTTCTTTCAGACCATTGCTGCATAAGCTCCGGCTTAATGGTCGATTTACTGTTTTTCATAGGCACACCTCTTTCTCGCTTTTTCATACATTATATAAAGGAGTCCCGTTTCTGTTAAGGATGCGAATGAGCCTTGCAGCAAAACTGCAAGGCTCATTGTTATATCTGTTCAGTTGTTCCGTGTGATTCGCTCTGCTTCATAAAACTTCCGAAGCTCGCTATTTCCTTTTTCTTGAGGTCATTGGTGACATTGATATAAATATTCATTGTGGTTGATACATCGGCGTGTCCTAAAACATCCTGAATAACCTTGAGGTTGATGCCAGACTCGCATAACCTTGTTGCAAATGTGTGTCTGAGGTTATGACAGCTAAAATGAGGTAGGAGAACCGGGTCACTGTCAATGCCTTGCATTTCAATTATTTCGCAGTTGCAATCTCGGCTTATTCTCTGAATAGCTTTGTTCAGATTTCCGAGGTTCTGTACTACTCCGTCCCGATTAACAAAGACAAAATCATCGTAACCATCAATTCTGCTAATACTCTCAATTTCCGCTTCTTGCTGATACTGCTTTTCCAAATAGAACGCTTCTCTCACTTCGTCCATCATCGGAATCTCTCGCATTCCGGCTTTCGTCTTGGGTGTATTGATGCTGTAATAGCAGCCCTTTTCATCTCGGTGATTGTAATAGACCAAGGTATGATTTACGCTGATGATACCTTTATCCAAATCGACATCCCGCCAGCGCAGTCCTGTTATCTCTCCGACACGCATTCCTGTGTTTGCCATGATAAAGAATAGCGGATACCAGTGAAAATATCTCGGTGTCTTCTTTAAGTAGCCAAGAAACAGCTTTTCTTCTTCCATCGTGAGCGCTTTTCGCTGCTCACTCTTGTATCCGCTATGCGCAAGCTTCAGTTCCTTCATCATGTTGTCTGTCGGATTTATGCGAATAATTGCGTCATCAACGGCAACCTGAAACACCTGATGCAACACATTGTGAACATTATCAAGCGTGGCAACTTTCAGAGATTTTCCATCAACGAGATTGTTATAGAAGCGTCGTATATCTGATTTTGCCACTCGTACCACTCGGTTTCTACCGAAGGTCGGCTTGACGAACATCTCATACATATAGATGTAATTCTTAAAGGTGCTGTCTTTAATTCCTCGCTTGAGCTGACACCATAAATCAAACAAATCGTTGACCGTCAACCCCTTTACATCCGTCTTTATTCCATCGTGCTTATCAACAATGACCAGTTCTTCCTGTTCACGAAGTTTATCGAGTGTGGGCGCATATATTGAGTGCCTTTTGCCGTCCTCGGATGTCCAGCGGAACAAGTAAGTTCCGTTTGGTCGCTGACTCTCTCCGGTTCGCAGTCGGATATGTCGATTATCAAATCGCACTCCGGTTTGCGCTTTCTTCTTCATCCTGATTCCTCCTTATACTGAGAATGATTTTTCCAAGTATTCATCAAGCTTCTTTCGTTTGATGAGCCGCCTATTTCCAACCCAAAGAACAAAGTCGCAGGTTTCTTCTTTTGACATATCTCTGAGCTTATTAATTCCAATGTTGTAATACCGTGCGGCTTCTTCAAGCGTTAAGTTTGATTTCTCCCATATAGGGACTTCTTTTTTCTTATTGGCATCCATTTCTTTGTCCTCCGTGATTTATTCCGTTTTCGTTGAGCATAGGATAGCGGAATAAAGCGAAAAGGACAAAGGTGCGATTTGCCGGATCGCACCTTTGACAAATCAAACAGAATATGCGTTAGAAAGATACTCATCAAGCTTTATTCGCTTAAACATCCTGCGGTTGCCAACCCAAACGACATATTCACAGGAATCGTCATCGGACATTTCTCGGAGCTTGTTTACACCAATGCCCGTGTAGGCTCCGGCCTCTTCTAAAGTGAGTAAAGCCCTTTGCCATACCGGAACAGTCTTGTCTTTTTCTTCTTTAGTCACGACCATCACCTCCATTGTCAATTCCGACGCTGATTGACAATGCATTAGACAGCCGCAACATTGTTCCGGCACTCATATGACCAATGTAATCGTGCAGTCTGCATTTATCTATTGTCGTTATTTGCTCGGCAAGTGCAATGGATTCAGCGGTAAGTCCGAAGCACTTGCCTATATAGGTATGGGTCGGCTGCCGTTTCTTTTTATTGACTGATGTCAAGGGTACGACAACGATGGTTGGACTAAATCGGTTGCCTGTATTATTTTGAACGATAACAACGGGTCGAATGCCGCCCTGCTGAGAGCCAACAGTGTCGCCCAAGTCTGCATAAAAGATATCGCCTCTGAAAATTCTTCTTGTATTTCCGTTATTCATAATGACCTCCTACAATGGTGCTTGTTAGTTGCCTACACTTCTCTACTGCAACCTTCAAAGCCAAAAACGGAAAAATTATTTTTGTAAAAAATTCTTGACGACTTTTCTTAACTCTGTTTTCCTGTATCTGAAAGCACGCTCAGTAATTGCGTGTTTCCCGATAAATGCTTGCACAACTTCCTTTTCTTCTCCGTCATACAGACAGTTAAATAGTTCAACTGCCCAAGGTTTCCACTGCGATAGTTTTGTTTTTACCTGTTCCATCAAAAGCTCGCCTATAACAGCACTTTCAATACTGGTATCCTCTAAAGACACCGAATTCATTGGAGCGACACAATCGTCATGCTCCAAGCTGCTTAACGAAATCATTTTGTATTTCATCTTGTACTTTCGTTTCTTTTCTGAGCTGATATGCTCTGAATGCCATTTTCTGTATTCCTCTAAAGAAACCTCAATAAACATTTGGTCAACGCTTTCTTTTTCTACGATAGTGTCCTTGATAAAAAATCTTCGAGTAGCAATAGGCAAGCCACGATTGCTGCACATTATTTCAGTCCATTCTTCTTGTGTTGCCACTTTGAGAACCTTTCTATCTGCTTTAATATCCGAATAAATTAAATAAGTAGTCATTGTTGTAATCTCCTTAAAATTTTGATTTAGGTTTGTTGGACAATCAAAATTCGGAGATTACGGATACCTGCTAACTGAGCTTTGCCAGTCCTCCAATTTATACATTTGCTTCTCCATTCCGGAGCAAACAGCAAAAAATAAGCCGGACACCGAAAACCAAAAGGATAGAGTTATCCTCTGGTTCTCAGCGTCCGGCAATTTGGTGACTTGGAGGGTTTAGCAGAAGCTAAACCACAGACCCGTGGCTCGGTACAAAGAGTTGCTTATCTTATTCTGTTGTGCTGCCTTTCTATAATCTGAGGCGATACCATCGCCAATCTGTATTTTATCGACCTGCGAAGTGAGAGGTCAACTGCCACAACCTTGTGGCATTGCGGACATTTGACTTCGATTTCTCCCGATGTGGGTGTTACCTTGTCCAGTATGCGCCAGTCGCAATGGGGACACTTCACAATGACCTTCATTTGCTTATCTTTCATACACGACCACCTCCGTCATACGGAACATCAAGTATTCGGTAAGGGTCATCAAGATAATCATTTTCGAGTATTCCAAGCTGTTTCATACGAATGGCAAGAGCTGTCTTTGATACGCCTAAAAAACACGCAAGGTCTTTGAAACGGTCATATACCCGTGAATCTACCATTTTGTTGAGCATCGTGATTTTCTCTCCGAGGCTAAACATAAACATCGCTCTTTCAATTCTTTCTCTGGGTAATAAGATTGCTGAGCCGAGAGCGTTAGCCTGCCATTCCTCCCAATCAGAAATAGGCTTGTTTTTTTCTGAATTGGCACGATAGAAGTGTAGCTTGGCTGAGTTTGAGTTCACACCATATTCTCTCGGATAGAGCATCTTTAGAATCTGGTGGCTTCCTTCGTGAGCAATGGTAAAGTTGCAGCGTCCTTGCTGGGTTGTGTCGTCCTTCAAATCTTTCTCTACTAAGACGGTTTTGCCATCCAAAAAGTAGATGGCTTCATTATCATCATTGTCAAAGACCTCAATGCCCATTTCCGATGCCGAGGTTGCTCCAAGTATGGAGTTATCACGAGATAAGTGATAATACTCTATGTTCAGACCAAGCACCTTTGTTAGTAGCAGTTCCGGGTCTATGCGATGTATTTGCTGCCCTTGAAGTTCAGGGAGCTTATAATACGCAGTCACAACACGGGTTGCGATTGCTTCAATATCCTGTCGGGACAAACATTTCATTCAACAGTCCTCCTTATGATTTGGCTTCTACAAACCATTTTCCATTTTCTTCATCAAAAAGGTAACTCTCCTGTCCACATATCATTACGGTGTAGCGAATACCGTTTCCTCCGACCTTCATCGAAGCTGCACGGCATTTCCGCTTAACACGGTCTATTTCATATACCTCATCGTTCTCAAAGGTAATGGCGTTAGGACGGCAAGAGCCGTCGGGATTGTGGTCAGCGTTTACCTTAACATATACTTTTCTTCTCTGTGGCTGTTCCATTTTACGGTTATCCTCCTTAGCCAATCATTCCTGTCGGCATCGTGATTTCCACTCGTGCCGGAGGCATTTTAGAATGAGAGCATAAGACAGCATTGCGAATACTGTCATTTCCGAAACGACGCCTTATTTCCTCAATGCACAAATCAAGGCGTTCAAACTTATCTATCATCTTCACATCAGTAAACAGGTCAATCTGGCGGGGCGTGTCCTGTGGAATAAGGTTGATTGCCTGAACTGTGACGGAACGGATAGGGTTTGTCCAAGAATACTTCTGCTTAAACAGAGCAAATGCTGTCTTTGCAATTACCATCGGTGATTGTGTCGGCAACGAAATCTTGGTTTGCCATTGCTTTGAGAAAAGGGTGTTATCTCGGATGTGTATTGCGACTCCCTCGGCGCATTTCTGATGAACACGGAGCTTGTGTCCAATCTCTTGCGTAAGTTCAAGGAAAACAGCCCACACCTGTTCGCTGCTTTCCAAGTCCGCAACTGTTGTAGTACCGTGACCGATGCTCTTTACCGGAGATACGAAGTCTTGCTTTGCCACGATGGAATGGTCTTGACCATTAGCGAAATTCCACAAAGCGACGCCGTTCTTTCCAAGCCTGCTTTTCAGCAAGTCCGGACTGGTGTTAGCCAAGTCACCGATAGTACGGATACAATAGTTATCTAAAACACGCTGCGTTGCACGACCTACTCCAAGCAGGTCAGCAGCGGGAAGTCCCCATATCTTCTCTCGGAAAGTATCTTTCTCAATAATAGTAACGGCATCCGGCTTTTTCATATCACTGCCGAGCTTAGCAAATATCTTATTGAAAGATACACCAACCGAGATGGTAAGTCCGAGTTCAAACTTAATTGTTTCTCGGATTTCATTGGCAACCTTTTCGGGTGAGCCGAATATGTTCTGTGTTCCGCTTATGTCGAGCCAGCATTCGTCCATACCGTAAGGTTCAGCCTGATCGGTATAGCGGCCGTAAACACTTCTCGCAAGCTTTGAATACTTGATGTACTCCTCATAGTGGGGAGGAACAACTACCAAGTTTTTGCATTTCTGTTTTGCTTGCCATACAGCATCTCCGGTCTTTACATCGAATGCTTTTGCGGCATAGTTCTTTGCAAGGACAATGCCGTGCCTTTCCTCAACAGAGCCACAGACTGCCACCGGATGGCTGCGAAGCGAAGGGTCAAGCATACATTCAACGCTCGCATAGAAGTTATTCATATCACAATGCAAAATAGATTTTGACAATTCTCGCAACCCCCTTGACAATAATCCCAAACCAGTGTACAATGAACTTGTTAATTCACAAGCGGTTTGTGAATATCATTATATCCAATCAGCTTGTGATTGTCAAGTGCCATACAGAATAATTCACAATTAGTTTGTGAAAATAGGAGGATACAACAATGACCTTTGGCGAAAAACTCCGTACACTGCGATTGAAAGCCAATATGAAACAAAAGGAGCTTGCCGAAAAAGCAGGTCTTGGTCTGAATACCATCAGCAACTACGAGAAAGGAAAAACTTATCCGCAAAACAGAGAGGTTTATACCATCCTTGCGAATATACTTGGCGTGAGTGCCGACGAGCTTCGCAATGAGAACGATGACTTCATCATTTCCGCAAGAGAGCGTTACGGCTATACCGGCAAAAAACAGGCTCAGAAACTCGTTGAAGAAATGGGCGGTCTGTTTGCAGGCGGTGAACTTTCAGACGAGGATCTTGATGGCGTAATGAAAGCGTTTCAGGATTACTATTGGAAAGCCAAAGAGGACAACAAAAAATACACCCCCAAGAAATACAAAACAGAGTAAGTACGGTTTATGGGATACTTGCTCTGATAGAATTTATATGTCAAAGGGTGGATTGCACCCTTTTGGGAGGTGTATTTAATTGATTGATTCTGTTGGAATATATAAAAAGGCAAATAATCTCGTTCAAAAAAACGGAACAAGAAATACGCTGATATTAGCAAAAGAAGTCGGCATTGATGTAGTTCCGGTAGACTGCTTCAACAGTCTTTTAGGTATGTATGTGTATCGTTGGAAACACAGAGCAATGTTTCTAAATAGTAAGATGGACGAGTATCTAACACAAATGGTCGCCGGACACGAAATGGGTCACGACATTTATCATAGAGAGCTGGCAAAGGGAGAAGGTCTACAAGAATTTGAGCTTTTCCGTATGCAAAGCACAACCGAATATGAAGCAAATGCGTTTGCTGCCCATACTCTTATTGATACAGATGAGTGTATGGAATTGGCTCGAAACGGATATGACATCGTTCAAATGTCACAGATAATGAACTCGGAAATCAACCTGATGCTGATTAAGCTTCAGGAAATGAACAGGCTCGGATATAATTTGAGATTGCCGATGGAACCAAGGAGCGATTTTTTCAAAAACATTCGAGTTGATTAGTACGACAGCTACTTAGGAGTATATATTATGAACGGACAAAACAGAGCCGATATTCACATCGGTGCAAATGTAAAAATAGTCTTAAAGAAAAACCAGCCGACAGGCAAGCTAACAGAGGGTGTTGTTGCCCGTATTCTCACGAACAGTAGCCACCATCCCCACGGTATCAAGGTAATGCTCGATGATGGTCAAGTCGGTCGTGTACAGGAAATCATATAAATGAGGAACACTGATGAATAATACACTGAGATTCTACGTCAGTACTTTATAAACCACCCTCAAAGCATTGATAAATATACGTTCCTTCAAAATTCAGCTTTCACCCATTGGGTGAAAGAAAAATGCTCAAAAATGTGTTGAATTATCAGCTTTTATGAGTCGATATATGGTACAATAATAGTAACAAAAGCAGAAAAAGGGGTTTAAATTATGATTAATAAAATTGATTTCACAGCTAAGAATCTAACATCAAATGCAGGTCTTTTTCTTCTCCTTGAGAACGCAAAAAGTAATGAGATTTTTGATCTAGTTGAAAATGACCTCGTATTTGATAATGACTCCACAAATAAAATCAAGATGAATCATATAAAGACGATGATCTGTGGTCACTTTATTGGTATAGACAAGCTAGAACGTCTAAAGCTCCTTCAAAATGATCCACTCGTTAATGAATTTGATATTTCCGTAAAAGAACCTGAAACAGTGTCACGGTTTTTAGGAAACTTCACCTTTAAGACAACACAAATGTTTAGAGACATTAATTTTAAAGTCTTTAAAAAACTGCTCACTAAAAGTAAATTGACATCCATTACGATTGATATTGATAGTAGTGTAATCAACGTAGAAGGTCATCAAGAAGGTGCATCAAAAAGATATAATCCCAAGAAACTAGGAAACCGATGCTACAATATCCAGTTTGCATTTTGCAACGAATTAAAAGCCTACGTCACCGGATTTGTAAGAAGTGGCAATACTTACACAGCTAACGGTGCATCTGAAATGATCAAAGAAATAGTAGCCAACATCAAAACAGATGATTTAGAGATTTTATTTCGAATGGATAGTGGCTACTTTGATGAAAAAATTATTGAAACGATAGAATCTCTTGGTTGCAAATATTTAATTAAACCCAAAAGTTATTCTACGCTTGCATCCCAAGCAACGAATTCATCGGTTGTATTCGTTAAAGGTGAAGAAGGCAGAGAAACTACAGAACTGTTTACAAAATTAGATAACTGGGAGAAAGACAGAAGGTTTGTTGTGTCTCGCGTACTGAAACCAGAAAAAGAAAGAGCACAAATATCACTTTTAGAAGGCTCTGAGTACGAATACTTTTTCTTTGTGACAAACACTACATTGCTTTCTGAAAAAGTAGTTATATCCTATGAAAAACGTGGCAATGCTGAGAATTATATTAAAGAAGCCAAATACGACATGGCGGTGGGTCATCTTTTACTTAAATCATTTTGGGCAAATGAAGCGGTATTTCAAATGATGATGCTTTCATATAACCTGTTTTTGTTGTTCAAGATTGATTACTTAGAGCCTTCAGAATACAGACAGCAAATAAAGACCTTTCGTTTGAAGTATGTATTTCTTGCAGCCAAAATCATTAAAACCGCAAGAACTGTAATTATGAATTTGTCAGAAAACTATCCGTACAAGGAAGTGTATGAAAAATGTCTGGTATAATAAAGATATCATCTTGAAAATCGAGTGTTGCTCTGTGGATAACTTGCAGGGTTTAATAAGTATCTTTACTCCAAAGTTGCAATCAATAATTTATTGAAAAAGATTGAAAGGTGGTGGTAAATAATGTTACAATGTGGGAGTATCAGTTTAAATTCTTCGTGAAATAGTGTTCTTTTAAGCTAAGTGTGTATACAAAACAAAGTGAGGTTTGTTAGTATTTGAGGTGCAGAATATTATTTGCGGTTTTAAATCTATAGTGATATATTATTTCTAAACTACAAAAAGAAAGAAGGATATAAAATGAGATATTCAAAAGTTGTAATTGGTGGTGGTGGTGTTCTGGGAAGTCAGATTGCATTCCAGACAGCATTTTGTGGATTTGATGTAACGATTTGGCTGAGAAGTGAGAGTTCCATTACACGAACACAGCCTAAGCTTGATCAATTGAAAGAAACCTATCTTGAGGCAATTGAAAAGATGGCTTCAGGAGAAGGCCCTTGGTGTGCAGGAATTGCAGCGGAAGAGAACTTTAAGAAGGAAGAACTGATCGCAAAGGTCAATAGGGCATATGAAAGCATTCAGCTTGAACTTGATCTGAAGAAAGCAGTAGGTGATGCTGACCTTGTGATTGAGTCTATGGCAGAGAATACAAATGACAAGATTGTATTTTATAAGGCACTTGCCCCACTTTTGCCTGAAAAAACGGTCCTTGTTACGAATTCTTCCACACTACTTCCTTCCGCTTTTGCGAAATATACAGGAAGACCTGAAAAGTATTTATCGCTTCATTTTGCGAATTCAATCTGGAAGAATAATACGGCGGAAGTTATGGCTCAAGATAAGACAGACAAGAAACACTTTGATGAACTAATCCAGTTTGCGAACGATATTAGAATGATTGCATTACCGGTTTTAAAGGAAAAGAATGGATACCTTCTGAACTCCATGTTAGTTCCCTTTTTATTAAGTGGACTTGACCTATATGCATCAGGTGTTTCGGATCCAAAGAGTATTGATATGGCATGGACACATGGAACCGGTGCCCCGAAGGGCCCATTCCAGATTTTTGATACAGTGGGACTTACAACAGCATACAATATTGTGCATCAGTACCAGAGTGTACCGGGTATCTTCTCACCACTTCTGAAGAAGATGATGATGCCATATAATTTTAAAGCGATGGAAAGTATTTTGAACAAATACATTGCAGAAGGAAAACTTGGAGTGTCTTCAGGCGAAGGATTTTACAAATACAAGTAACCCGTTAATTTTGTAAAAGATATTGCTGCGTCACTCAGTAATTTCTTTGGAGGAAGATCTGGAAGTTATGAAGAAGAGCTGATACAGGCAAGACAGAATGCACTCAGAGAGATGGAACAGAGAGCAGAAGCAATGGGTGCCAATGCTGTTGTAGGAGTTGATATTGATTATGAAGTGCTAGGTGCCGACAATGGAATGCTTATGGTGACAGCAAGTGGAACAGCAGTTATCGTGGAATAGACAGTCGCACAGTAAATGGGTTAATTTGGTTCTGTTACAACAACTCTACTACGCGTAGGTAAACAGGTTCGTGTTCATTTGATATCCTAAAGCCAGAAAGGAGTTGAACAGAATGAATCAGTATGTTACAGGATCTATTATTAGAAAACTCAGAGAAGAAAAGAAAATGACACAGCTTGAGCTTGCCAAACATCTTCAAGTAAGTGATAAAACAGTTTCAAAATGGGAGACCGGTAAGGGATATCCAGATATTGCGCTAATAGAGCATATCTCAAAAGCGCTTGGAATCTCTACGATTGAATTATTATCTGGAGATGATATTTCGAACACCAATCGTTCGTTTAATATGCTTAGAACAAAACTGTATGTATGTCCAATTTGTGGAAATGTTATTTCTGCAACGGGAGAGGCGGTGATTAGTTGCTGTGGAATCACCTTACCAGTGCTTGAGGCAGAGCCGGCCGATGAAATGCATGCAATCAATGTGGAGCAGGTCGAAGATGAATATTACGTAACGATTCATCATGATATGACAAAGGATCATTATATATGGAACTAGTCTATCAGCAACTGTTAGATTCCAAAATGGAGCCATAAAGGTTTTATCAGGAAAAGAGTTTTCGACTGAGAAAAGATGCAAACTCAATCTTAAGTCCCAGAAAATCTGTTATGAAATGTTCAATATCTATATATGCGACAACTTTGCTTGGGTGCTTATCCTTATATACTTGGATAAGACCTGCACCGATTTCATCAATCTCAGTTCTAGTATAAAATGTGTTCAAGTTGTATCCACCTCCACTGTTATGCAGGGTACTATTTTATCTGCATAATCACTTGATTTTATTTCCGCACTATCATAATGATGATAGCGAATTCCTTCATTCTTCATAATGTTTGCCTTTCACTGGTTAGATTTCCTTTATAATGTGACAAGCCACGCCTTGAATCGTACATTCTTCGGCATATATATCTTTGAATTTCTTATTCTCTGGATGGAGAATAATACGTCGGTTTTCATCATCTCTGTAAAACCGCTTTAGAGTATTCTGATTATCTACAAGTGCGACAACAATATCTCCATCATTGGCTTTTTTGTTTTTCTTAATAACAACTAAATCTCCATCATCAATACCTGCGTCTATCATTGACTCTCCATTGGCTCTAAGAATATATAAATCTTCTTTTCCAAAGATGGCAGTTGGCAAAGCTACATATCCCTCGATATGTTCTTCTTCATACTCAGGTGTTCCACAAGGAATAGAACCAACAATCGCTGTCTGAGAAATATCCTGATTCACTTTTCTTGTTACTGCTGTTTGTATCTCCTGACCATCATATTCCAACATACCTTTATCATTCATTTCTAACAGGTATCTGTATACAGTGGATTTTGCAATATCAAGTGCTTTTGCAATATTTAGCGTAGTAGGCGAATGCCCAAAATCCAGATAATACTGCTCTGCATATTTTAATATTTTCTTCATCAGTTCAGGATTTTTACTTCTCATTTTGCACCTCTTTTTCTAAGTGAAACGCTTCGTTTCTGATAAGTATATTATACTTGATAATTGAATAAACGCAATATAAAAATGGACAGAAAAATAGAGGTGTCGCTATCGAGCAACACCTCATCTCATTTCAATTCATAAGATTTGCTTTCCCATTCGTTCTGTACGTTTCTTTATTGCATTCACACAGCCCTTAGCTCCTTCGGTAACTTTAAACAAATAACCTCTCTCTGTAAATCTTTTGCATACGCTTGTTCTGAATACCATCACAAAATCTTTTGATAATTATTTCATTTTCATCCAGTATATCATCGACATATAAAGGCTCATCATCTGCCACTTCTCTGTCAATAACATTTGCATAAATCTCCAACTGTTCTGGATATTTGCACAAAACATAAGAATAATACGATGAAAAGTCCAAATAGCTTAATATCAAGGTAATATTGGCAAAGTCGGCAACTGTCATCTTTTCTTTTCCGATTAGTTTTCTACGGTACTTTTCTCCACATAATCTAAAAAACTTTTGTTGCTGAGATTTTGCAATTTTTGTTAATTTACATTTTCGTCTCATTTATCTTATGCCTCGTGGAAGTCCCTCACTTCCTTGAATCAAATCCAATGGTTATCTTATATTTCAACTTTCTTAAGTCTGTTATGATTCGATACATACACCTCTAGAAAACAGTTTCTTGGATTTTTTTCTTCTACAACAGTGATGATAACAGCTCCACCTGCAGTCAGTTCCTGTCTAATGATTTCATATTCTCTAACATTGATAAAAGTATCTAAACCATAATATGAGAAAAAACATTCTGTGCAAATGCAAAACTATTAAATTCGTCTTCGTTCTTTGCTGCTTTTTTAAATTCTTTTTCGGTAATGAAAAGCTGTCTACCATCATTCAATTCTTGGTTTACCAGAAATTCTACATTCATATTTTATTCCTCTATACGCTTACTTTCATCAAGTATCATCTGTCTATATTCTTCTTTTACTTCTGCTGGTTCTAATATCTGTACCTTGCCACCGAATCCGAAAACCCAGCCATAGAATGTTTGGCTTGCCGAAATGGTAGTAATCAATCTAAATGATTCCATATCATATGCAAGGGTTTTTACATCTTCTCCAAAGCGGTCAATCATTGTTTTCATCAAGCTGTTATTACATCGCAGCGTAACTTCCACCTGCTCTCCGTCATACATAAAGAATACCTGCTTTGTGTATTCTGCCACATCGAAATCTTTAGGAGCTGGAACTCCATCTTTATCTAAGATTTCAGGTGTCGCTGCAATTCTGTCTACCCTACAGGTTACAATCTTATCTTTCTTCTTTGAATGACCGACCACATAATAGTAATCGCCACACCAGACAAGACTGTATGGACTGATAATATAGACTTCTCCTTTATTTCTCAAAACCTTTTTCTTAAGACCCGAATATTCGTAATACTGGAAGGAGATTTGCTTATTGTTATTGATTGCCTCGTTAATAGCGTCAACAATATAATAAATCAGTTCATTATCAGGCTTCACTCGTTCAGCAAAATAATTGTTCCTTTTTAACTTGTAAACCTGTCCCTCATTGGTCAGTGTATGTATTTTTGAAATCAGTTCCTTTGATTTCTTATGTGTTATCAGCTTGGAAGATTCCACTGCATCAATCAATATCTTTAGTTCTGCAAGTTCAAAATCTCTATCGCCTATAAAATATCTTGTCTGTGTAGAACGGACTGACACAACATCAATTCCAAACTGCTGCAGGGCAGTCACATCTTTTGAGATAGTGGTTCTATATGTAGATATGCCATACTCATCATTCAATATCTCTATAAGCTGATTCGTCGAAAGCTGATGTTCTTCATCGGTACGCTCTTGTAGAATCTTTAAGAGATAAAGTATTCTTGGTTTTGTTTCCATATGCCATCCTTTCCTATACTAAAAATAACTATTTCCCAATAAATGTCATTCTATAATCAATCATTTTTTATTTAGTTCAATTTCATTTTACAACAAGTCTTATTATTTGGGTAGTCCATAGTTGTTATCCTTTCGTGTGTGTTTTTTTGTCGTGATTAAATCATAACACAGATAATCCACTATGGATTTTTTATTTAGTTCAATTTCATGGTTCTTCCGCATATCTTCGTATGAATCTAAGTAGGCTCGTACATAAGTTTTGCGGCTAAAAGCTTTTGACTGCATCGCCCATACATTGTGCGTTTTACCATTTTCACTTTACTATTGGTACCTTCCACAAATCCATTGCTTAAGGGACTTGCAACCGCATTTTCGACAGCTGAAATATCCTTTTCCAAACCATTGGCAAATGAAGCTATTTCTTTTAACATTGATTTTTTATATCGTTCTATAAAAAGATATAGCAAAGACATATTTTTTACAGTGAATATTTCACGGAATTCCAGAATACATTTTTCCAATTCAGGAAGTGGATTGTATTTATTCCAAAGAAACTCATGGTGACTTGGGGTAAGTTCTCCATTCATCCATAGATAATTAAAGATTCCTTTGCGCGTGATATATTCAGCTCTGACTTTTTCCGAAGCAGCGTATCCACCATTGGAAGATACATATTTCGTAACTTCTAATTGATACTGTTTTGCCACTGAAAAGACATATAGGCGAATATTCCCAAGACCGCATGATACACCAAGGTCTTTTACCCGTTTGGCGGTATCAGTTTGAGTCATTCCATCAGAAATACATTTGATTATGAAATCTTTGTATTGATCCAAGAAGCTCCTTTTGTTTGAACGGCATAATACTTCTGGATCCCCATAAAGATATTTCTTGATGGTGGCTTTATTCAGATTGAATTTCCTACAAATTTCCGATTTATTTTTACACACCTTTGCCATTTTCTGAATCTGGTAGATGAGTTTTAAACGTTTCTTCTCTGCATCCGTTAGGTTATCCACAATGGATACGATTTTTTTTACAAGGCTCATTATCTTCAGTTGCTTTATCTGAGTGAGAATTGCTAGACGTTTCATCCATGATTGCAGTGGTTGCAGGAATTTCTCTGCCCAGTATTTTATTGACAGCATCCATCAGATTCTTATGCAGATGGAAACGGTCTGCAATCTGCATACAGTCGGGAAGGATTTCCTCAACAGCCTTTGCATATGCACTAGCTCGATCACGAGTTACAGTTTTTACTTGTTTGTTATTTTCCAGCCATTCTTTTAATGTGGTACCATCACGGCCATCCAGAATTGCAACCGTTTTATGGGTTTCTGCATCTACAATTATTGTACCGTATGTATGACGTTTCTTAAAAGCAAAATCATCAACACCAATAGCTGAACCACATTTGGTAGTCGGTTGACGATCGTATCGTTTAATTAGTGTTCGTATAACGGTATCCCCACTGATTTTAACACTCATTGACTGAAGAATTCTTGCACAGCTTTCACAACTGGTTTCAAGAGCCAGGGTGCAGACTAAATCTACCAGGCGATTAGTCATGTAACAGTAATCGTTCAAAAAGTCACTACAAGATTCTGTAAAGCTTACAGAATTACAATCAGGGTTATTGCATTTGAATTCATAAAGGGTAAGATCCAATACAACTCGTTTTCCCAGTATTGGGAGGTCTTGAACTTTTTTATGATGCGTTGCATATAGTTCTCCCGATACCGAATTACAGGAAGGACATTTGCATTCCTTTGTTTTGGATTTGATATGAATTGTAATAACACTGTCATCTTGCTCTATGGACATAATATTTAAATTTTCCGGATAAAATGACTGTAAACTAATAGAATTGGCAATACTCTGCATTTGGATCACCTCACGGATATTTGCTATTAGTATAACACAATCTACAGTTATATGCATACGTTTATACGAAAATGTGCGGAAGAACCAATTTCATTTTACAACAAGTCCTCCGCTAATTTACAGAGTTCAACTCGATCTTTTTCTTTTAATAAATTATCTATCACAAAGGAAATTATTAATATTCCAAAGATATTCATTCCTAAACGGAGCATGGAGAACTCCAAGCCTAATGCATTTGTTTCGAACATAAGCAGGGGAATTTTCATGGTTGACCAAGCTCCAATAAAAATTAAAACATTGGAGATTTTACTACCTTTTTTCAGCAAAATACCTGCAACTGGAAAAGCAGCATACAGAGGTCCGGCAGCGGCAGAACCAAGGAAAAAAGCAATTAATATACCAATCAGGCCAGAGCCTTCTCCCATGTATTTGACCATGGTTTCTTTCTTGACCCACACGTCAAAAAGCCCAAGCAAAATAAAAATTGGTGGAATAACAGACAGCATTTCCCACAGATTGTTCTGCGTAATAGAAACAGCCTTTGTGCCCAGATCAGGAGCAAAAATCAGCAATAGTAAATTAACTGCAAACAAAATCAAAAATGTTTTGTAGCGTTTTACAAATCCTATCAGTTTTATTTTCATAATAGCACCCCCATTACCGCTGCAACAATCAATGAAAATACAAAGGCAAGTGCATTACGCAAAAAAGTTATCTTTTTTCCAAAGTATTTAATTTCAACCGGAATGGTTACAATGCCTACCATCATCAAAGTAGAAACAAAGGCCGCAATCTGCATATAACCTGCGCCACTGTGCAAAAGCGCAGCAGCTAATGGGAATGCCACAAACCCCGGAATAAGGGTTACTGCACCAAGAAATGCAGCAGTCATTACGCCCCACCAACCGGATTCAGCACCTAAAAATGCTGAAATCTGTTGCGGTGTTAGGATTGCGAGCATAATGCCGATAACGATAAGAACAGATAGAAATTGCGGAAGTATGTTTTCAAAGGACTTCCAAGCCTTTTTTAATGCCATTTTAGTTTTTTCTTTGCTTTTAAAAAAAGAAGCAATTAATCCGGCGAAAGCCAGAGAATAAAAAAGTATGGTCATATGAGTTCCTCTCTTTCTTAAATTTTTGTATACATATTTAATTCAGTTTACAGTATAAAGAAATCATGTTTCTTTTTCTGTGTGTCAGTTACAGAATGGATTGAAAAGAATGGATATACTAAGCTCATACACAAGGAGGTTGTCAGATGAAGGATGTTATTATTATCGGCGCAGGTCCGGCCGGTGTTTCAGCGGCATTATATACAGCTCGCGCAGGGCTTAAAACAATGGTTCTCTCTATGGGAAACGGTGCGTTAAATAAAGCAGAGGCTATTCAAAATTACTATGGCTTCGCAACCCCCGTTACCGGCCAAGCACTGGCAGAAACAGGGATACAAGGTGCCAAAAATGTTGGTGTTGATTTTATCAAAGAAGAAGTTGTTGGAATTAGCTTTCAAGATAAGCTAATTGTAGAAACCACAGAGGCAAATTATGAAACTGAAAATATAATCTTGGCCACAGGTTCACCACGTGCAACCCCTCGAATTGCAGGAATTAAGGAGTTAGAGGGCAAAGGAGTCAGCTATTGTGCAGTGTGTGATGCTTTCTTTTATAAGGGCAAGGATGTGGCGGTTTTAGGGACAGGCGAATACGCAGCTCACGAAATTGCAGATTTGCTTCCGGTGGCAGGCACTGTAACGTTACTCACAAACGGTATAGATGAATCCATGGATATTCCCGCCGGAGTTGTTGTAAACAATGCAAAGGTAAACGCTATAAAAGGGATTGACCGTGTCGAGCAGGTGGAATTCGATGATGGATCAACGATAAAAGCAGATGGTGTTTTCATTGCCTACGGTGTAGCTGGGAGTACCGCACTGGCTCGAAAAATCGGAGCAGAGATTGATGGTAATAAAATATTGGTAGATGAAAATATGGCTACCAATATTCCGGGGCTATATGCTGCCGGTGACTGCACAGGCGGATTATTGCAAATTTCAAAAGCGGTTTATGAGGGTGCAAAGGCAGGTACGGAAGTCGTAAAGCGCAGTCGGAAAGGAGAGTAACGATGTTTTGGAAAAAAGAATCTATCCCAAGAGAAAACCTTACATTACAGGTAAAGATTAACCGATGTCCGCAGAACCACGCCTGCCCATCTGTACATGTTTGTCCCGTAGGTGCACTGTCTCAAAAAGAATTTGAAGCGCCTACTGTTGACCATGATAAGTGCATCAAATGTGGGAAATGCGTTCGATTTTGCCCCATGAAAGCATTGGTGTTAGAATAATATAGCAGGCATAATATAGCATTTTTATTGACATATGTCAATAAAAATGCTATATTATTTATCGTAAGAAGGAGGCGAAAGCTATGCTGCAAGATGATTGTGTCGATTTGTTTATTCAACACTTTTCCTTTTGGGAACATTTAAGCGATCAGGAAAAGGAGTTGTTATGTGACAATACCATTGCTGCACACTATCCTAAAGGCATTAGTGTGCATAGCGGGAATGAGGACTGTATTGGTATTCTTTTAGTTAAAAAGGGTCAGCTTCGTACCTACCTTCTGTCCGAGGATGGGCGTGATGTGACGTTATACCGATTGTTTGAGGGTGATGTGTGTATTCTTTCTGCATCCTGTGTGCTGGATGCGATTACTTTTGATGTCTTTATTGATGCAGAGGAAGATACTGATGTGTTGCTCATCAATTCCTCCGTGTTTCATCAAATGGCAGATAAGAATATTTATATGAAATGCTTTGGATATCAGCTGGCCACTACACGTTTTTCTGATGTGATGTGGGCAATGCAGCAGATTTTATTTATGGGGGCAGATAAACGTCTGGCAATTTTCCTGTGGGATGAAATCAGCAAAAATAAAACCAATGAAATAAAAATGACCCATGAACAAATAGCACGATACATGGGCAGTGCGAGAGAGGTTGTATCTCGTATGCTAAAGTACTTTGCAGCGGAAGGCATTGTGGAACTGTCCAGAGGAGGCGTTCGTGTGGTTGATAAGAAAAAACTACGTAGTTTGATTTAGGAGGATCGTTATGGATTTAAAAGAAGTGATGTCTAAGCATTCCTTTGCCGTGCTTGGCGATACAGTGAATAAAGAGAAGTACGCCTACAAAATCAAAGAAGGACTAAAGGAAAAGGGATATACCGTATATGCTGTGGGTAAGGAAATACAATCGCTGAATGATATTGATGGCGATATTGATATTGTGGATCTTTGCATTCATCCAGCAAAGGGCTTAAAGCTGTTGCAGGAATGTCAGAAATCCTATCAATGTATTGTCATTCAACCCGGTGCTTCGGATGAAGTTTTGATTTCTTATTTGCAGCAGCATAACATTCCCTATCTTGACGGATGCTTGCTTGTAGGGCTAAAATTATACGCATAATAAAATCCGCAGCCATGTGCTTTTACACGCTGGCTGCGGATTTTATTATGGATATTACTTTGTATTCACATATTTCCCAACAGGTAAAAGTGCGGCAATAGCCATAAAGATAATTCCGACTGCAAGTAATCCCAGTAGCCGATGTCAAAAACGGCAGGATATTTTTCGGAAATCTGAAATAGCGTGAGTTTACCTAAATCCATTGTCTGAAACAATCCAATGTTTTTCCAAAATCCATAGGTCACAGAAAACAGCCAAGCACCGAACAAACCGCCTAAAATAGCACTGATTGCTTTTTTAGCGCCACCACTTCCGGCTGCTGCTACACACGTACCGGGGCAAGTTCCAACTGTACCAAAACCAATGCCAAAAAGCAGACCGCCGATGACTACACCAAGGTTCATTGCTTTCACACTTAAATGTCCTATATTAAACCAACCCAGTAAGCTGAACACGGATAGCAATACACTGGCAAAGCCAATGGCGAATACAATAATTTTCATCAGGGTTAAGTCCTCTAATCGCAGCATGGCAATCAGCTTTTTGGGTGAGGAGGCACCCACCCAGTAAAGTACAGCACCAAATATTGTTCCTAAAATAATAGCAAGTACAATTTGCATCTTAATCCCTCCTGCGTGGCATTCGTCCAACCAAAAGAGCTGACGGAATGGCAACTGCAAATACACAGGCAGCAAAAATGTATCCGCTAATGCTTCCCTGCATCATGCCGCTCATCATGTGACCGCTGGTACAACCATCTGCCATTCTTGCACCATATAACAAAATAAATCCACCTAAAAAGGAAGGAAAATACCGACGAATATCACTTTTTGCGGTAGAAGGTATAGTTACGTCCACATCGCTCATTTGACTGCGCCGTTTTTTATCATTCGCCAGATAAGCAAGGTAGCCGCCGAAAGGAATAGCCAGCACAAACACAAAATCATAGTTCCACGGATGCTCTATTGACCGTGCAAGTTTCCCATCACTTTTATCGTAATAAGGGTTTGTGCTACGGTAGCCGCTTTCTCGCTCTGCATCCTCAGTAATAACCGTTTCATTCAGTGCACTATGAAAAATACAGGAAAGCACCGAAAACTGTGTGGACACACCGATTGGCTTTACTAACAAAACGGCCAAGAAAAACACAGTACCGAGTGTAAGAGCTTTTTTTATCCATAAATTGTTTTCCAAGACCACACCTCCAAAATAAAAAGCTAAGATTAAGGATAGGATTCCCTTTTCTTAGCTTTTTATTCGCTTTGAAGATTTAGATAAAGAGATTTACATTCGATTCTTCCGCATCTCCCAGATATGCACCTACGCCACCCAGTTCAACTCCGTCAATCAGTTCATTTTCTTTAATGCCCATCACGTCCATGCTCATGGTACAGGCAACAATTTTTACTCCTGCCTGCATTGCTTTCTGAATGAGGACTTCAAGAGAATCCACGCTCTTATCATTCATAATCTTTTTCATCATGGCAGTTCCTACGCCACCCATATTCATCTTTGACAGTTTTAACTTTTTGCTGCCACGAGGAAGCATAGTTCCAAACATAGACTCCATCAGGCTCTTTTTAACAGGCTGTTTTTCTGCCTTGCGTAGTGCGGTAAGCCCCCAGAAGGTAAAGAACATGGTTACCGGTCGCCCCATGGCAGCAGCACCGTTTGCAATAATAAAGCTTGCTAAAACCTTATCCAAATCCCCGGAAAATACAATGATTGTTTTTCCATCCGCATTTTCTCTGACCAGAGAAGTGTTAGGAGTGGATTTTTTCACACAGGCAACGTAATCATTTCCACGTCTCTCATTAGAAACCAAGATGTTGCCAGTGCGTCTGCACCAAGCGCCGATGTCTCGAGCAAAGCCAGGATCAGAAGCGGATACTTCCATTACTTCTCCATCCTGCATTGCTTTCATAGTTTCAAAAACTTTCATAATAGGTCCGGGACACTGCATTCCACTGCAATCCAGACGCATAGCAGAAGTAGCAATATTTTTTGTTCCCATGTTCCCATTATCCGAATAGGATACTTCTCCTATAATAGCAGAAATATCTGATGGATAATGAGTGGACTGATAAAACCTTGTTCCTGCCGGATAGAGTTTTACATGATTAAATCCATGCTGCATAAGAATACGTGCAGCATTATAGGATCTCACTCCGATGGCACAGAAGGTCACGATTTCCTTTGTTGGATCAAGCTCTTGCAAACGATCTCGAAGCTGTCCTAAAGGGATATGCGTGGCATGAGGCAGCGTAAATGCCATCAGCTCTGCGTCTTCACGTACATCCAGCAGAATTGCATTTGGATTTTTTTCCGCCACATCCCAATCGGAAAATTGTACGAGGCCGGATAATACATTTTCTGCTACAAATCCTGCCATATTGACGGGATCTTTAGCAGAAGAATAGGGCGGTGCATAGGCAAGCTCCAACTTTTTTAAATCCTCAATTCCTGCCCCCAGACGCAATGCCACGGCAAGCGTATCAATACGTTTATCAACCCCATCACGACCAACAATCTGCGCACCGAAGATTTTCTTTCCATCTATGGAAAAGAGCAGCTTAAGCGTCATGGGTACTGCACCCGGATAATAACCGGCATGGGAGTTTTGGGTTATAATTAAGCTTTCATAGTCTTTGCCTTTTGTAAGTCCACGTTTTTTTAGTGCTTTTTCATTTGACCCTGTAGTTGCGGCAGTCAAATCAAACACCTTTGCTACGGAAGTACCTTGGGTTCCTTCATAGCGCTCCATGGCTCCGGCAATATTGTCAGCGGCGATACGGCCTTGTTTGTTCGCAGGTCCTGCCAGCGGAATCATGGTTCTTTCTTTCGAGATAAAGTCCTCTACTTCGATGACATCACCAACGGCATAAATGCTGGAGTCAGATGTTTTCAAGGTGTCATCTACTATAATTCCACCTCGTGCGTTAATCTCCAGCCCTGCTGCCTTTGCCAGTTCACTGTTGGGACGTACGCCAATAGAGAGAATGACTAAATCAACTGAAATTGCTTTTTCGCTTTTTAGAGTAATGTTTATCTTACTGCCTTCTTCTACAAAAGAACTTACCCCATCACCTAAATAAAGATGAACACTGTTTTGCAAAATGTTTTCATGGAGCAGCTGTGCCATTTCATAATCAAGCGGTGCCATAACCTGTTCCATTGCTTCAATCAAAGATACATCGATTCCTGCATGATGTAAGTTTTCAGCCATCTCCAAGCCAATAAATCCGCCGCCAATCACTGCCGCTGTTTTGATTCCTTGCTCACGAACCATGGTTCGAATACGATCGGTGTCTGGTACAGTCCACAGGGTTTGAATGCGAGAAGAATCAATACCCGGAATTGGTGGGCGCACGGGAGAGGAGCCGGTGGAAATAACCAAGGTGTCATAACTTTCCTCATAAGTCTCACCGGTATCAACAAGTTTTGCCGTTACAGTCTTTTTCTCTCGGTTGATGGAAAGGACTTCATTTTTTACTCGAACATCTACCTTGAATTTTTTTCTCATAGCTTCTGGGGTCTGCAATAGAAGTGCATCTCTTGACTTGATAACATCTCCAACGTGGTATGGTAAGCCGCAGTTTGCGTAGGAGATATATTCGCCACGCTCCAATAAAATAATGCTTGCTTCTTCATCTAATCTGCGCAGTCTTGCTGCACAGCTGGCGCCACCCGCAACGCCACCAATAATTACTACTTTCTTCATTGTGTACCTCCTCGAATTTCTGAAATATGTATTGTTACGTTTTATGCAAACACAAGCAGTGGAAGTAGTCAAATACTTACACTGCTGTCTATGTTACTGTTTTATCATCTTTAGAATCGTATCTTTTGGCTTTACGCCTACAGATTGCTCTGCAACCTTACCATCCTTGATTAATACCAGTGTAGGGATACTCATTACACCAAATTGTCTGGCCAGCTCCGGCTGTTCATCAACGTTTACCTTGCCCACCTTTACATCAGTGGTTTCTTCTGCAATCTCATCGACCACTGGAGAGAGCATTTTACAAGGTCCACACCAGCTCGCCCAGAAGTCAATTAAAACAGGTTTTTCGGAATTCATAACCTCGGTGTCAAAATTGTTTTTTGTAATTTGTAAGACAGACATAATCATTCTCCTTTGTTTTCAATTAATGTGGGTTTATATTTATGAGCTTATTATATCCTCGTGTCCTCTCTCATTCTGTAACCCGGTCACAAAGTATATAAATCTTTTTTCCTAAGTTATTATCATGTATGACAGGGTAAAATTCGGCAAACAATAAGCCCGAATAGATAGAGGGAGGTAAAGCACTTGGCGCAATTACTTAATTTTCTCATACCTGAAATCATACATTTCCTTGAACTGATTGGTGTCATTATTATTTTAGTCAGTTCCATAAAAACCTTTGGAATGTATGTGCTTTCATTTTTTTAAACACAAAGCATATCCGGTCAAACAGGAGTTAGCAACCTCTCTGGCCTTAGCACTGGAATTTAAGATGGGTGCTGAAATATTAAAAACAGTGCTTATCCGAGATGTGCAGGAAATTTGGATTTTAGGTTTCATCATTGCACTTAGGGCATTGCTATCCCTCTTGATTCATTTTGAACTAAGAGAGTAAATAAAAACGGAATACCTGCACTGGCGATAACTAAATTTTTGACGCAGTGCAGCGTATCCCGGTATTTAAAGTAACTATCCGTTATCAATTGCATCTACAGGGCAAACGGAAGCACAAGTTCCGCAGCTAATGCAAATATCAGGGTCAATCACATATTGAGTGTCGCCTTCTGAAATTGCTGCAACGGGACACTGTGGCGCACAAGTTCCACAGCTAACACATTTTTCTCCAATTACATATGCCATATTTTAAATCTCCTATCTTTTAAAGATAAAAATAGTGTACCCTTGCGGGAAATTATTATACTTTTGTGACGTTTCGACTGAAAGGCTCTTTATTTGTTTTTTGCCTTACAGATGAGCTAAGTCATGGTTCCCATGGGACAATAAACGCACCAAGAGCGTGGCTTATATAGCAGCATGGTAATTAAACCCAAAACAGTAGAGGTTAGCATAACGCTGTAAAACCCGAAGGCAAATTGAGCCACCCAAGGTGCAACATGAGCCGTATATGCCCAATGCCAAGGCAGTTTAATGGTCCACAGCAGCTTAACGACTTGGCGCAATCCCTCGGCTTCTGCAAAGACCATCCACGTTACACCGAGCATTTGAAAAAACATCACGAAGAAGAAAATAAGAAATCCATAACGAAACCATTTGCTACGCATCCAAGCTGGTATATCTTTTTTGCGTGAAAAGCCAAGCTGATTGCCCAGCAGGTCAAATAATTGTCCTCTTCCACAATAATGGTTACAATAGCCCTTGTTGCCTTTTACCGCAGAAATAATTAGCGGAATAAAGAAACACAGCAATCCTACCCATGCGAACAGAATATTAAAAAATCCCATTACAATCAAGCTGCTGAAAAATCAACCGTTTATTTGATTGGAATTTTGATTTTAGCTTTAAAAATGGCTCTATATCAATTTTTTAAATTTAAATCACTTTAATAAGCCTTTTGGTAAAGAATAAAGGGATATTCCCTCTATACTGTAGCTACTAGTTTTGTAATCTTGACAATATTTGCAGTTATTGCCGTCAGAAAAGACTGGGCCTTCATACTCCAAAGTCCAGTTCCGTAAGTTATATTCAATCCATATTGATTTTTTAAGTGTGAGTTCCGCTGTTCGATTTTCCAGCGGATCTTATGGATTTGTTTAAAGTGTTCCGTTGTTTCGAAATTTCGTTGGTCTTCAAAAATGTCATAATTCACATTATTTAAAATTTGCTTGTAACCATCACTATTGTCACCTAAACACTGTTTTTTAAAAGGACATTTATCGCAATCACATCTATGAAAGCTGTATGCAATAGAACCATTTTTCCTTACTTTATTTTTTTTCGCTAAACAACTATTTTTGCATTCATATGTATCAGCATCTTTGTTAAAAGATATATAATCATCATTAAATTCCTTGCTCCCTACATTTTCTTTTAGCTTCGAAATTATATTTATGTTTTTGTCGATACCAAATTTTAATATATCACTTGTAGAATATGCCTTATCTCCTGCAATATCGCTTACTGTAACACCCGTATTAAGTGTTTGGTTTACTATAGTTTCAAATTCTTTGTTGTCCGCCGCTGTTCCATTCGTAACGGAAAGACCTGTGATGATACCTTCCTCTGTCATTGCGATATGGTTTTTATACCCGAAAAAGTCGTCATCCTCGGATTTGTGTCCAATCGTTGCATCTTCATCATTGGTGCATTGCAATTCCACTAGATTCGGCAATTCTAAAGTCTTTTGAACCTTTAGAAGAAGTTTCTGAGCTTTCTCGCTTACTAAATCAACTTTTTCAAGAGCAATCACCAATGACTTCGTATAATCGATTTCTTCAAAAATGTCATCTTCAACCGTAGGCTTTTCGGGAAACACATTGCATATTTCATTCTGTGTACGATGAATTTCTTTGCGAAGATTTTTAGTCATCTCACGCAATATCTGCGTAGGAGTCTGAGGTGTGTGCTTTGAACGTGAATGCGTAGAATCAACAATAATTGTCTTGCTTTTAATAACCTTATGATCGATAGCCTGTCGTACTGTTTCATTTAAAAACTCCTGTAATCCATCTTCTGTTATGCGTAACGTACGGAATTTCGCAAGTAAAGAAGCATCTGGCACCTCATCTTCGGGATTAAGTCCTAAAAAGAATTTAAAAGCCATATCGGTTTGACATCTAGAAATAACTTCGCGGTCCGAAAGGTCGTAAAGGAATTTTAAGAACAAAAGTTTAAGAATAAGCTCTGGTTCGTAAGCAGGTCTGCCAAAATCGATACAATAACATTCTTCCATAAGTTTATTAACAAATGAAAAATCAATATGTTCAGCTATCTTGCGAAGTAAATGGTTCTTAGGTATAATAGCATCATAGATGCCAGTAATATATGAAAATTTTAGTTGTCTATTTAAATTAAGCACTTGAAATCCCCCTGTGGTTTATATACATATTGTACCATGTAATCAAGTAAAAAAATAGTATTAGGAAAGCATTTACAACTATTATCTTTTAATTGCTAATTGCAATATCAAGGACTTTTTCAGCAGCTTCATCTGAAAGATATTTGTAAAAAATGAAGCCGAGGATATAGTCCTTGTACTCATTTGCTTCAATTTTGGAACGCATTTTGTTTGCGGACTCCCAAATCTTATTCGCTAATTGCTGTTTGTTCATCTTATCGGTTCCTTCCTATGTCTTGAATGAATGGAAAGCCACATACTCCTGACTGCCCACTGTAATTATATTGCATTATGTGTACCATGAAACGGACTTACTTCTCATCCGGCAAAAATTCCATAATATCGTCGGTGGTGCAGTCCAAAGTCTTACATATTTTGCCGAGTATTTCTGTTGTTACATCTTCATCTCTGCTTAACTTGTTTATAGCATACTTCGTTAGTCCGGCAGCTTCTTGCAAATCCTTTTTCTTCATATCTTTGTCAAGAAGAATATGCCACAATTTCTTGTATGATACAGCCATTTTGCCCATCCTTTCGCTTGCTTTAAGTGTAAGCGTATTTGTATACTCTATTATAGCACATATAGGCTGATTTTTCAATATGTAATTCCGATATTTCAGACTTGTGTGTGAATAATTGGGTTTGCGGCTCGAATCAGAACCTATTGTATACGCAATTGTGCTTGGGAACAGCGTAAGGTTGGAGAACTACTCATCGAACGCAATGAACAAGCACCTATGAGCGAAGAATATCCGCTTATGGCTTTCATCGCAAACGAGGGCGTTGCTCCAAAAGGAGAACGCTATGACCGTAGTTCGTTGGTCTCAGATACTGAAAACAAGCCGTACAAAAGAACCGAATTCGGAGATTTCATTTACAGTTCAAACAACCTTGAAACAGGCTCCATTGGACTTAACAAGTATGGAAAAGCCTCTATTTCGCCTGTTTATAGCATTTTTCAGCCAACCGGAATAGCTGATTCGGATTTTTTAGGTCGTCGATTGGTGAGAAAAGATTTCATCAATGAAATGGTAAAATGGCGACAAGGAGTAATTTACGGTCAATGGAGAATTCACGAGTCTGACTTTATCAAGATTGAAATACCTGTTCCTTCAGTACAGGAACAGAGAGAAATCGGAGCTTTCCTTGACAACCTCGACAACCTTATCACCCTTCATCAGCGTGAGCAAGATGTAAGTGCAGGTTCGACAATTCTCATCAATGGAAAGAATAATACATCTACTTGGGAACAGCGTAAGTTGGAGGAGTACCTATCGGTATCAACTGATAAAAATGTCGATGACACCTATGATAAGACGGATGTGCTGTCTGTATCAGGTGACTATGGTATAGTCAATCAGATTGAGTTTCAAGGGCGTTCATTTGCCGGAGTATCGGTGTCGAATTATGGTGTGGTTTACCCTGGCGATGTCGTTTACACTAAGTCACCCCTTAACTCCAATCCTTATGGAATAATCAAGACAAACAAAGGAAAAACAGGCATTGTATCAACCTTATATGCCGTCTACCACGCCAAAGAAAACACCTATCCGGACTTCGTGCAAACCTACTTCGAGCAACACGCAAGAATGAACAATTATATGCATCCTCTCGTAAACAAGGGTGCAAAAAATGATATGAAAGTATCCTCTGAAAATGCTCTGAAAGGCTTCGTGATTTTTCCAAAATACGAGGAACAAAAGCGCATTTCTGAGTATTTTGCAGTGATTGACAACCTTATCACCCTTCATCAGCGTAAGCAATAAGACAAAAGAAAAAGCAGGGTGCAAACCACCGAAGTGATCTGCACCCTGCTTAAAAATTATCAGTACAATGGACAGCCGTAGCCAAGTATTTCGTAGTACCCAACGGGATAGCTTTTCTCACGACAGCTGTCGCCGGAGTTACCTTCTACGGTATACACTCGACCGTTTTCGACTTTCTCCACAATTCCTGTGTGGTCGGAACTTCCATCCTGACCGTTTTCATCGTTCCAATCAAAGAAGATAATCATACCGGGTTCAGGGAAAACATCTCTTTCCGCCCATTGACCTCGGTCTTTGAACCACTGTACGCCGTTTACGCAGCCTGCGTATTTCGGGATAATGCCTGAGTCAATATAACCGCACTCATTGGCACACCAGCTTACGAAGCAGGCACACCACTCTACACGACCATCGAAGCCGTACCACGACCAGTAAGGCGCTCCGCCCACATTGCCCACCTGAGAGAGTGCAACGGCGACGATTTCGCCGTCCCCGGTTGTGATACCGTATAAGACAGAGTTCCAAAGTGAGCTGTTCTCATCTTTGAGCAGTTCGGTGAGATACTCCTTTTGCTCTTGATTGAAGCCGTACTGTGCTGCCATCTCATCAACGATCTTGTGGCTTACCGTGATATACAGGTAAGTCCTTGTGACGGTGGTTTCTGTCTGAACAATGTTACCGTGTCCGTCGTTGGTTTCCGTTATCTCCGTTTCGGTCTTTGTTTCTGTCCTCGATGAGATGTCGTTCATCTCCCAGAAGATATTTTTAAGAAGCTGCTTCTTGGTATCGTCCATTGTTGCAACTTCCATTGGGCTGTCCGGGTCGGTATTGACCTTGACGGAATAGACCGCAATAACATCTTTCCAGACTGCACGAGAACCCGACATTTCAAGCACATCGTAGGCTGTACCGTTTTTCAGACCGTCAAGCTGATTGTCGTAGTCGGTGTTAATCTCTTGCACAACGGTACGCATTGTCTGTCCTGTGCCGGAGTCTTCGCCCGAAAAGAATATGCCGAAAACAGAACCGCATATCAGTGAAATCAGACAGATCACAATAATGACCACGACAGCAATCCAGCCGCCTGCGGCGATGGCCGCAACAAGCGCCTTAACCCCTGCAATAGCGGCTTTCACAGCGGCAATGGTTGCTTTTACTGCGGCTTTCACACCCGTGGCAACTGCTTTGGCAGTAGCCTTTGCTGCTTGCGCTGCTTTCTGAGAAGCCTTGACCGTCGCCTGTGCGGTTTTCTGTGCCGTCCTTGCCGTATGCTGTGCAGTCTTGATTGCCGCCTTAGAGGTTCGCTCTGCGGTTTTGACTGATTTCTGCGCTGTCTTGGTTGTGGCTTTTCCGGTAGTCTTAATGGTTTTCCTGCCGCTTGAAGTGACGGACTGCTTAATCGTCTTTTCAGTATGCTCAGCTGTGCGAATACTGCCTTTGCCTGTTGGCGAGCGATAGGTTTGCGCCTGTCTGCGAATGTTATCGGCAGTACGCTTCTCTTTGAAGTTTTGCAATGCATCCTTTCCTTGGGAAACATTCTCTTTTGTGGTGCGGACGCCCCAACGACCAACCTTATCCGCCTGATGTGCCACCTCGTGAGTAGCACGGTCAACCGTGTTATCAATTCTGTCCGAAGCATATTCTTCGGGATTGCTTTCAGCGGCGTTTACCGAATGCTCCGCTTTCTCTTTGGTGGCGATATAGGCGGTACGCATACGGTCGCCAACCATAGCCGCTTTGTCAAGCTGCTTGATAGTGCCTTTTATTACATCCTTTGTTTTGATTTTTGCCATTCAAATCCTCCTCTCCGTTAGCGTTAAAATAGCGAAAAGAGAGGAAAAGGTAAAACTGCCTTAACCCCTCAATTCATAGCTCTTAAAAGCCGCATAAACACTGGGTTTTTACGGCTTACTTTTTCGACTCTCTAACCGTTTTTCTGCGGCGTATTTTGCTTGTTGTCTGCGATAGCGGAGTTTAGCACAATCTTTGCAGTATTTCTGATTGTGATGTTCCTGAACGAATGGCTTGTGGCATTGTTCGCACTTTGCTCGTGTGTCTGATTTGAAAATATCCGCTTCAAGCATAGGCTCTGCCGGGAGTACCGCATTTCTGAAATATTTGCAGTAGATGTGATACGAGATAGACTGCACACATACACAGCCGTCACCATCGTCAAGAGCAATGCAGTTTCCACCATCGTAGTTGGCACAGAGGCGTTTAATCAGCGCATTGCATCTGCGCCTTTGTTCAGGAGTCAACTCCGGCAACATTGCTGCCACCGTCCTCTGTGATGAGCTTCGCCACAACTACCATTCTGCCGTTGTTACGACTGTACTCACAGGTGGAAAGCGTAATCAACTTGTCGCCGTATTCTGCCTCAATGCCTATATCATAGAGTTCAAGCGCCTTGCACTTGGCAATATAGCTGTCAAACTCCTCGGCAGTATCCGCATTTACGAAGTCATAGTAGCGAAAGCCCTCCTGACTGTAAGCAACCGTCTTGAACACGGCAACAATCTCGTAGCTCTGCTTGTCGGTGAGAGTGTTAAACTCCACCGTTTTGTGGCTATCAAAGAAGTCCTTGCTCTCATACTTCATCAGGTCGGCAAACATAGAGCCATTGTTCATATGATGACCGTAGATGATAAGGTTGTCGGATGGCAGTTTAACATCACAGTTTTCCTGAATATACGGACAGCCGTAATCAGAGTAGCTTTTGTCAAAGCCGTGCTTCAGATAGAAGTTCGGATTATCCACCGACTGCATTACAGGATAGTTGATGTTGGTGTCCGAAACCGTAATCCAGCCGACCATATCCGTATTCTGAAAATACAGTTCCGAGTAGTCGGAAAGGAGCGTCTTATCTTCCGTCAGCAGAATTGGTTCTGCGGTTTCGTCAGGCTGTGCGACAATCTCGGCAATGCTTTCGTACTTTTCAGCCTGCGTGTTCTCGTCAACCTTGTGGCTGATAAGAAAATAGGCACTCACAGTGAGTAACACTGCGAATGCCGCCATAAGGGAAATACAAATTTTCTTTTTCATTGGGTTCGTCCTTTCTTAGTCGCCCTCACCGGGCTTGGTTGTCATCAGTTTGTAGAGTTTGGTATTGCGTGGGAACTTGTTCTCAAAGGGGACAAGGTTTGAGCCGACTTTGATAAGGCCGTGTCCGGCTTCCACATTGGTGATATAACTCATCTGCAAGTCGGAGATATTCAGCAGCTTTGCAAGCTCGATTCTGTCAGTACTTGCCTGATTGAGCATAATAATGAACTCAGAGTTTGCAAGCATTGTCCTCGCCGTATGGCTCTGGAGTAAATCATCCACATTTTGAGTGATGCCCGTTGCGTAAGCGCCGTATTTGCGTACACGCTTCCAAAGGGTAAACAGGAAGTTTGCCGAGTATTCGTGCTGGAACAGGAGGTAGATTTCATCAATAAAGATGAAGGTCTTTTTACCCTTTGCTCTGTTCTGCGTAATGCGGTTGAGAATGGAGTCAAGGACAACAAGCATACCGATAGGCATAAGCTGTTTGCCGAGGTCAAGAATGTCGTAGCAGATAAGGCGATTGTCTGTGTCCACATTGGTTTCCTTTGCGAAGGTGTTCAGAGAACCGTTGGTGAACAGCTCAATAGCAAGAGCAATCTCTTTGGCTTCGGGTTCTGTCTGCTGCATCAGCTCCTCACGGAAATCCTGCAAGGTCGGCACTTTGCCCTGATAATCGTTCTGCTGATAGCTGCGATACACTGAGGCAGTACAGCGGTCAATAATGGATTTCTGCTTTGCACCGAGGTTTGTGCCGCCGATGAGCTGCTCACAAAGGGACATAATGAACTCAGATTTCAGGATAACCGGGTTTGCGCCGTCGCCGTATTCCTTGTTCATATCCATTGCGTTAATGTGATTGCCGGAGGTAGCGGAAATTCGTATCGTTTCTCCGCCCAAAGCAGCAACAAGCTTTGAATACTCACGCTCCGGGTCGATGATGATAACATCTGCTTCTGAAGAAAGCACTACATTTTCCACTTCGCCTTTTGCGGCAAAGGATTTACCACCACCTGATACGCCGAGAATAAACGAGTTACCATTCAAAAGCTGCTTGCGGTCGGCGATAATCATATTCTTGGAGATTACATTCTGACCGTAGTAAATGCCGTTCTCGTGGTAGATGTCTTGCACTCGGAATGGAATGAAAACCGCAAGGCTCTCGGTTGTGAGAGTACGGAAAGAATCAATTCTGCGTGTGCCGAATGGCATAACGGTGTTAAGACCGTCCACCTGTTGAAAATTCAGCACTGCAAACTGGCACATATGCTTTCTTGCAGTAGTGAGCAAGGCTTCGGTGTCATCATCAAGCTGCTTCTTGCTGTCTGCGGTGATTACCATTGTCAGCACGGCAAACATCATTCGCTGGTCACGGGTCGTCAGATCGTCAAGGAAATCTTTCATTTCCTTTTTCTGCTGCTCCATATCATAAGGAATGGTAGCGGAAAAGTTATTGTTCTGGTTTTGCTTGCGCTGCCAGTTGGTGATGTTCGTATCAATACCAAGCAAACGGCTCTCCGCTTCACGGACAGCTTCGTCAGTGGGAACAGGCACAACATCAATGCTCATCATCAGATTTCGGTTCATATCCGTAAGCTCTGCCACCATACTGTCCTTGATATACGAAGCGTACTCACGGAGAAACAGCACTCTGCCGTAGCGTTCGCTCATCTTGAAGAAGTCCTTTTCAAACTCCATTGTGTCAGGACAGATATAGTCCTTGAAATCGTGACCTTTCTTTCGGGTTTCCTTGATGTCAAATTGATATGCGGTTTCTTCGCCCACACGGTAAAAGTCGTGAAAAATACGAAGCCTCTCATCGGTTTCAAGCTCCTTGCATTTACTGCCGAGCCTGCCGAAGTGACCAATCAGGTCAGCACCCACACGGGCAAAATAGGTTCGTGCATCCTCCACAGACTTTTTGTTGACGGAAATCGTCATATACTTGTCCTGCACGATAGAGTTTGCGCCCGTCGCTTTATCAAGGAGAATCTTGTTATATTCCTCACGGTACGGGTCAAGCTCATCTCCGGTAAGCGGAATGAGGATTGTCTTTTCAAAGTCCAGACGGTTGAGCCTGCGGTTGTTAATGGTGATTTTCGTGGTCGCACCGGAATCGAGAGAGTTCAGAAGCTCCGAGTATTCAAGGAACATACCCTCCTTGTCTTCACGGCTTGCAACAGCGTAGTTAATATCCGTAAACTGAAAGGTCTTGGAATACTTGTCATTTCCGACACGGAAGATGCCGTCATCATAGATAGCGGAAACAGGAATCACATCCTGAACGCCTTTGGGAACGACATACTTTTCTTTATCCTGCTTGAACAGGTTTTTAAGAGTTTTAATCATCAGCCTTCATAGCCTCCTTTTCGTGATTGTCCATACTCGGCTTCATTAGCTCGTAGTAGGTGTTCGTGGAATGAAATACAAGCTTCTTCGGTGTCATAAGCTCCGACTTGAACCAAGCAGCGATAAACTTCTCGGCAGTCATCCCGTTGTACTTGATGAAGCCAAGTGCTGCAAAGGGCGCAGCACCTAAAACGCACATCCACGATACGGTTTCTGTGCCGACATAGGGTTTTAGGACAAAGTACAGTCCCACAGCCACCACACAGGCACAGGCAGAAAAAATGAGCTGTCGCATTGACAGCCCGAAAAACATTGCTTCCGTATAGTTACGAATTTCACGGTTAATCTTTACTTCCATTGGTTTTCCTTTCTCTACGGCGGGCATTGTCGATTTCTTCTTTGCAAACGCAGCTGTCGGCAAGACAGATTACCTTGTGTTTTCTTTTACCGCCGTAGTAAAGGCAATATTTGCATTCACAATCTTCGAGGGTATAACCCCTCCATTTGTTGTAGATTCGTGTATATGGCGTCATAATAATCTCCTTAAAGTCCCATCATTTCACGCACAATGCGGTCAGCCATCTTGACTGAGCCTACAAGCACAAGCATATTAAAGAGCAGTTCTCCTATATATGCCCACACCTGCGTAACTGCCGCTGCATCGGGATTGACAACAGGCGGTGAAGCCGCAAAGAGCGAAAAGATAATACAGCCGAGTACGATAACCGCACCCTCAAGACATACGGCGCAGTAGCTTTTGATAAAGCTCTTGCCGACATTTTGGGACGGTTCTCCGGCAAAGGTGGAAAGCGGTACGGGAGCGAGAGCTGTGTACATATACAGCTTAAAGAACCTGCCGTACACCGTCATAATCAATACGAAGGACATAATCGTGATAAACAATCCACCGATGAGCGTTACTGCCCAAAGCGGAATGCTCTCAAAAAAGCCACATCTTTCGATAGTGTCTATCATCTCCGCAGGCAATGTTGTGGACGATGCGGATGTGATACCGGATGTGTTTATAATGGTTGAAATCAAGCCCTGAATGATGTTGAACAGGGCAAGCATTAGTTCCATACCATAAGTGATTGCTCCCTTAGCAAGAGCGAACCGCACAAACAGCTTTAATGCGTGTTCAGGCTTTTTTACTTCTGCGAATGAACCCATCGTCTTAACCATACCGACCACAAAAAACAAAACGAGCAGCGCAAGGCCGATTGCCTGCATTGCTCCGTTGATGTTGACGATGACCGACCATATACCGCCACCTTTGAAATTCTGCGGTGTTGTGGTTATCAGCGTCCATATTTCTTGTAGCTTTTCGTTCCAAGTGTCAAGGGCATTTTGGAGATTCTGGACTACCCAGTTATCTGACATAGTTTGCACCTCCTTAAAAAAATAAGGGCGTACCTGCTTTTATCCAGGTACGCCCTCTGTCAGTCTATTCCAAAATTAGCCCGTGATAAGAGTCAGGATTTCCTTTGCAAAGGTGATAACAACACCGCCTGCCAGAGTCAGGAAGCCGTTGGAACGCTGAGAGGGGTCGTGGCTCTGAAGCGACAGACCGACCTGCACAATGCCCCAGCCGAGCAGGATGATACCGACTGCACGGATAAGTCCGAAGATGAAGTCGGACAGGTTGTTAATTACGCCGAGAGGATCTGTGCCAGCGGCAAATGCCGTTACCGACATACCCGTAACCATGGTCAATGCAATGACAGCGGTGCAGTAGGTGCGGAAGCCCTTTTTCACCTTATCGGGTGTAGGCAGCTTCTTGATTTCCTTATTGGTGTTCTTCTTAAAAAAGTTCATAATGTTTTCCTCCATAAAATTAGTGTTGTGATGCTTCAAAGTCCTCATCGGACAGAAGCTCGTAAGTGGTTTCGCCGTAGTCACCGTCGATGGCCTCCGGGTCAAAGTTCAAAAACTCGACAGTGGCAACAGCACTTGTAACATCGCCGTGTGTGTACGGCTTTGCTTTGCCGTCAGCGGTCAAGGCAACATTCGGATGCTTTAGAATGTCGTACTTAAAATCCTTTACCGGGCGTTCGCCACGGATAAAGAGAATCGCATATTGATTATCAAGCATTCGTACCTCGTCGGGAGTGAGCAGCTCTCGACCGCTGATTTGATAGTTAGTAGAGTAGCTGCCGTTTCGCCCACGGCTTTGTCCGTAGGTGTTGGTGTCGATTGTTTCCTTGCCGAGAAGCTCGGAAACATACTTGTGGGTGGATTGCTCATTGCCACCCAAATAGAGAAATTCATCGCAGTTACCGATGATGGACTCCCATTGCTTCTCAAACAGTGCTTTAAGCTGTGCCAAGTTCTGCAAGATGATACTTACAGATACGCCACGAGAACGCATAACCGATAGTATCTTATCGAAGTCATCGGGTAGGCTCACATTTGCGAACTCGTCCATCAGGAAGTGAACAGGCATTGGCAGACATCCGCCGTGAATATGGTCGGCAGAATAGAAAAGCTGTTGAAATAACTGCGTGTAGAGAATAGATACCAAGAAATTGAATGAGCTGTCGTTATCCGGTATCAATGCGAATAGTGCCACCTTCTTTTCTCCGAGGGACGGTAAGTCCAGCTCGTCGGTAGAAGTCAGCGATGCAAGGCTTTCAAGGTTGAACTTTTCCAGTCTTGCGGCAAGGGTTATCTGAATAGATTTCAGCGTTTTGGCGCTGCCAGCGTGATAGCTCTTGTAATACTTCACAGCGATATGGTCGGGGTTGTCCGATTCCAATTCCTGAAACAGATAGTCAAGCGGAGTCGGTATCGGTTCTTCCTCGTTCTCAATCGCTCCGTACTGAAGCATTTCCATTACCATCGGAAAGTTCTGTTCCTCGTCCGGTGCTTCGTAGTGAAGATAATATACAAGGGCGGACAAGAGCATTGAAGCCGAGGTGTCCCAAAACGGGTCGTTACTTTGAGATCCTTTCGGCGTAGTACTCTTAAATAGGTTCGTGACAAGCCGCTGGATGTCGTTGTCACTTTTGAGATAGACAAATGGGTTATAGCAGTGACTCAGTTCCATTGAGATTAAATCAAGCACTCGCATCTCGTAGCCTTTCTTTTCAAGCAGACCGCCAGTATCTCGTAAGATCTCGCCTTTTGGGTCAAGAATAACAAATGAGGTGTTCGCCTGCATCAGATTGGGTTTGCAATAAAAGCGTGTTTTACCTGCACCGGAGCCGCCACAGACAAGAGTGTTAAGATTTCGTCTGTGCTTTTTGGCATTGAGTCCGATGCTGACATTCTGCGTCATCAGCTTATTGCTGCTTGTGGGGAGTTGATGATACTTCTTGTTTACGGTTCGTGCCTCGCCCCACTTGGCAGAGCCGTGTTCCTCCCGCTTGCGGTAGTTTCGTTGAGAGGACAGGAAAATGCCTACCGCCATTCCGTAGATGAAAAGCAAAATGAGGACAGTTTTTACACTGTCCTCACACCACTCAATCTGAAACGGATTATTGAAAAGTGTCAACGCTGTTGACACAATCTCAGGTAATCCCCCATTTACGTAAGGGGCAAGCAGAAGTCCTATCCACACAATCGGAAGAATACCGATGACGGCAAGAATGCGAAACGCCTTTTTGTCGTTATCTCGCATCGTCACGACGCATTTTCTGTTCAGGCTTTTCAATCACCTTGAACTTCTTTTTCGGGGCTGTTCCAATCTTGACGATCAGTTCATCAACGGCGTCGGTCGTTTTGCCTTTTTCCATTAAGCTGTTACGCTCGTCATTGAGAGAACGGATAACAACGCCGTGTTCGTAATCGTCAAGAGCGACAAATACTTGTTCTTCTTTCATCTAAATGCTCCTCCTTTATCGTGCGTCACGGTCTTTGGATTTCTCCTGCGTCTTGCGATACATCTCATCGGACACACGAGAATGAATCTCCGACATAGCGGAGCGAATCTTTGAAAGCTCCGAGCGAATTTCCTTTGGCTCTTTGTCCTTGAAGCTGTCAAGACTTGAAATATTGAAGTTCTGCGTATCAACGCCGTACTTCTTGCAGAGCATATACCCGACGCATACCGCTTCAAAACCAGTGTCCTTACGGCTGTATGCTTCACTGTTCACTGCAAGTTGTGCGTGAGCAAGCTCCTGTGCCACACATTGGCAGATAGCAACGCTGTCGCCGATGCCACGCTTCACAAGAATTGCCTGCTTATTGTTGTCGTACATTGCTCCCATATTTGTATACGGAAGCTCGTCCACGGTTTCCATATTGACCGGAGCAGAATCAAGCATCATTGCAATGAGCTTCTGCGGGTCACGGTTGACGGTTGGAGCAGGGGTGCGTTTGCCGTTTGTCTGGCTGACATCAAAGACCTTTTTGACATTGTAGGAAATACCGGGCGTCCCGTCCTTCTTGGTGTACTCAACAGGTTCTAAAATGGAGATGCTCTTGGAACCTTTATTGATTTTCACATCCTCCTGCGTCCAGTCGCCAAAGTCCTTGAGCTGGGTTGCCGTAGGAAGCTGCTTGTAAATAAGCAGAGCGTTTACAGCGGAGTATCTGTCCATACGAGCCTGCGTATCAAGAAAAGCCTTGAACTTATCAGGATTGTTTGTGACTTCGATTGCGGTTTCGTCGATAAGCTGATAGACGGAATCCTTTTCCGCCTGTTTCTTTGCCGCCCATTCCTCCGGGGAAAGCTGCGGCTGATTATAGCCGGATTTGTTTGCTTTGAAATTGTTAGTCATAGTTGATTACCTCTCTTTCGGTTTCTTTTTTGTTTTGGGTTGCTGATGAATCGTCTGTCGGTTGGGTGTGGCTTTGGATTTCTCCGGTGTAACCTCCGGGACGGCTCGCTCTGTTTCACGCTGAGAGCGTGTCTGTTCACGGAAGCCTTCAAGCTTGCGCTTTACAGATGGCTTCTTGTCAGTACGCTTTACAGCACCCTCGTCAGGGCGAGGTTCCGCCGTTTCTGAGCTTCGCTCGGACAGAGGGTTTTTTTCTGTCCTTGCGGCAGTGGGGTTTTCGTGGGCGTTACCTTCTTTCTGCAAGGGTTTGCCCATTGCTTCCTCCACAGCTCGCTCGCCTCTGGTCTTTGTCGGCAATTCGGTTTCTCTGGCTTCTTTTTCTGCCAAAGATTTCTCTGAATTGGTGATAATAGAAACCTTATCAACCGTAGTGAACTCGAACCTGTCAGAGATACGCTGGATTTTAGATGCATCCTCGGCACGGGCAATAATATCCACCGTTGCGTTGGGGTCACTGTTGGATTTGTCACGAAGCACACAGTAGAGAACGCCGTAGCGTTTTGCCTGCTCTGTGAACTTCGCAAGGTCTTTGTTTTGAATTGCAAAGACTTTCAGCTCCTTACCGGATTTCAGCATACTGGAAAGACGAGCTTTGCCTTTGGTTTTGTGTGACTGGTTGATTTCTTGCTTCAAGGTAGAAGCAAGAAGAATGGCAGTGTTTTTTGCCGCCGAGCCTGTTAGTTTTGCAGCAACTTCAAATCCTTCAAGACTGAGCCTGACGATTTGTTCTGCTGCGTCACCTCCATTGTTCATAGTTGGTTTTCTCCCTTCCTTTGGATTTGGATTGTTGTTTCTGTTCGTCTGTAAGAGCTACCTCAAGGTTGTGTTCTATAACGCCTGACCTCTCGGCAATCTCATCACAGAGCCTTACTTCTTTCCTGAGAACTTTCAGTCTGTCGGAAAGTGTGGAAATCTTAGTCTTTATGCCGGACAGCTCATCATCTGTCTTATTCACTTTTCGTTCTTCATTTCGGAGCAGGTTTCTGTCGGCAGTGAGGACTTTGATTTCCTCCTCGATTTTGTGCTTATACGCAAAAAGCTGCTCGTCATTACCAATGTGGTGATGACCGAGCAGCGTGGTCTGTTCTGTGAGCTTGTTTATCTTCATCAGGTCGTCCCTGAAGATATAGTGGATACGGGCAAGATTGGGCGGTTTGTACTTCGGCAAGTAACCGAGTCGGTAACTGTAATAGAGATACAGTCCGTAAAGACCGCCTACCTTTTTGATTTTGCCCTCACGGGTTTGGAGCCTGTACTGCCAAGTCTTCGGCTTTGTTTTCTGAAAGCTGCCGAAGCGGACAGTATTACGGTTTTCTATTAGCCGCTGTTTGATACGCTCCACGGAGTATTCCTCGCCGAGCCGATAAGTCCTTATCGGCTTCGTATCTCCCTTTGGGGTAATCGTCCAGTATTTGTGGTTTGGGTTGAAGTCCGTTTTGTATCCCAACTCTGTCAAAGCTTTTTGAAGCTCGATGGTGTTGCGGCACTGTGAGATAGCTTCGTCCATTGCAGCTCTGGCGTTGTTGTATCGAGTCGGCATTCCGGCTTTCTCTTTTTTCGTCAGATACTTCGGAGCATTGCCAAGCTCCAGTTCTTCCGCAGGTTTGAAATACAGACCGTTTTCTTTACATAGGTCATCGGCAATGTGCCTGAATGAAAACCAACGCTTTTCATTGTCGTGAAGCTTCATCCCATCCACAAAGGAAACTGAGTTGACTACCAAATGGCAATGCAGATGCTGCGTGTTCAGATGCGTGGTTACAACAATCTGATACCGTTTGCCCCATACACGCCTTGCAAATTCCATCCCGATTTCCTGCGCCTTATCCGGCGTAATGTTCTGTTCTTTGAAACTGAGATAACCGTGGTAAGCCTGTATTCCGTCCTCCTTTCCAAAGGCTTTTTTAACAGTAATGAACTGGTCACGGGCAGTTTCAACATTGCAGTTAATACCCTCGCAGAAATATTCACGCTCCGTTTTTTCTTCGTCCTTTGCGTAGGCGAGAACATCGTGCAGTGCCTGATAATCTCTGTCGCTGTATTTTGAATTTGCCCTCACTGTTTTTTCGGGATTCATTGCGTAGTTTATAACATCGCTGAGCCGTCCGTGAATCGGCCACAGCTTGCTTACTGCCATTTCAGTTCGCTCTTACCGGGGCGAAGAAATTCTCTCTCCACATCAGCCTGAAACTTGTGCCAGCGTTCCGCTTCCTTTGCAATCATCGGAGCGTCGATAAAGTTCAAGGCATTTGCCTTTGCGGAGAGCTGATGGATGTTGTTGCCGATGGCAGACAACTCTCGCATCACATCATAAAAACGCTCGTCCGGTTTCTCTTTCGGTTCATAGCCTTTGACAAGCAATCTCACAACCGCACCCTCAGTCAGACAGGTTTTCTTTGCTTTTCTCTGCAAGTCCTGTGCTTCGTCACGGGAGAACCAAATGTGCTTGTCAATATTTCTTTTTCTCATTCGTCATCATCCTTTCTGTGAGAATTGCTATCGTGTAAATTGTTAATCTGCATAAGGCACATCACAATAATTCCGATGATGCCGCCGAGCAGTAAACCTATCAGGAAAAATATAAGTTCGTGCATAGCGAACTCCTTTCTTTGTCAGCAGGTATTAGGGTGCAGCCCTAACGAGTTAAACGGGTTGGAGCCACTTGGGGATACAAACCGTCTGCTCGTTAAGATAACGCAGACCTTTCAGGCTGCCCCTGATACCGTAGGTTTTCAGCGTTCTTTATTCTTCGGAGGCTTCACCGAAATGGCTTTGATTTCACCGCCGACCTTCATAAAGGTTTCGGGATATTTGAAACGCTGTGCGTATTTGTCTGCCATCTTAGGCGGCAAGCTTTTGAACTTTTCGCTCTCTACGGGAGCATAGGCGATAAAGAAAGTTCCGGCTATGATGTCCATCATTTCGTGGGTTTCGCCACCGTAAATCGCTCTGTTCAAAGGCAGTCCGTTTACCTTTCCTTCCTCATTGCAGATGATTGCGACATCATCCTCAAAGGGCATATACTCCTCAATATCTCCACCGACAACAGCCTGCATTTCTTCAAGGCTTGAACCTATTTCCATAAGCTTTGGCTTCTTCATCGGCTCAACGACAAGGACTGTAATCTTGCTTTCGTCCTTCAGATTTTCAAGCTCGGCGCATTCCTCCGGGTGGAAATCCACCTTCTTAAAACCGATGTCATCGCAAAAATAATAGCCGGGTTCGAGGTTGTTTGTGTCCTTGACTGCCACAACATCCGATACGGAAAGCGACCTTCCTTTGTAGTCAGCCGAGTGGTCAAGGTTGAATTTTTTGTAGACATCTTCAAGGGTATTGCACTCAACATCACCCTCAAAAACCTTGTCGTAAATCTTGCAGTCAATGTTCTGACTGCCTTGAAAACGGGCGATGTTGTCGTAGGACATAAAGGCAATACGGTTCGCATCACGCTCCATATTAATTTGGTAAATTTCAATATTCATTAGCGTTCATAGCTCCTTTCGTGGTTTTGTGTTCGTTCTATTCCCAGCTTGAAACAAAGAAAGTCATTGAAATCCTTACCCTGTGGGGCAGGCTCATCAATGACTTCGTAATCGTTATAAAGAACAGTTTGCAGTGCCTTGGTTGCAAGCCGTCCCGCTTTGTCGTTGTCCAAGTGGAGAATGATTTTTGTGATTTTCGGGTTCTCTTTGAGAAACCCTTCAAGTGCAACAGGGACTTTGCTGTCCTCAATTCTGTCTTTCGGGGCATACACCCCGGCAAGAGAAACAAGGTTTTCTTCTGCGTAGTCCTTGCAGTCAAGCTTCATCAGCGTGGCAAAAGAAAGCAGGTCAATGGCACTCTCAAAGAGATGCACACTGTCCGAATTGCTCTCTGCCAGCCGAAAAGAATAATGCTTGTCGCTGCCTGTGCAGTCGCCCATAACTCTTGAATTGTTGGTGGCTCGGTATGCGGCATACTTCGGTTCTCCCTTGCTGTCCTTGCCAACAAAGACAAGGTTGTGATACGGCAAGCTCTCAAAGATGATACCCTCACGCACACATCTTTCAATGATGGCGTAGTCGATTCCTCTCCCGTAAAGATACTCAAAAATCTTATTTGTGGAAGCACTTTTATCCGGGAGCAGGAGCTTCTTTGGGATATTCGCTGGCTTTGAAATAACCGTTGTCGGTAGCACTGCACCGTGTCCCATTATGGTTTCAATCGCTTCGGTGAAGGTGTAATCTTTGACCTTAACGAGATAGTCGAGAGCCGATTTACCGCCGATACCTCTTGACCACCACATCCACTTTCCGTTAGATATTTTCAAGCTATCGTGAGTTCGGGTGGTGTAGGTGTCACCTGAAAAGTGTACAAGCTCCTGCGGTTCATAGCTTTGAAGGTAAGTCAGCAAGTCCATTTGTTTTGCCTGTGTGATTACCTCCGGTGGAAAATATGGCATAAGCGTTACCTGCTTTCTCTTTGCGATTTCTTGAAATCTTCACGGACAATACGGTTCGCCATACTCTCAATGGAGTCACGAATATCGTCCATACGACCGTCCTCACGCTTACAAAATACCTCATAGCAATCACCCAAAGGACAAGGTGATTTAAGAAGTACCTTTGCCTGTTTGGGTGAAAGCTCAAGCTCCTCCATACACATCACGATGTCCTCTCGTGTGCTGTACTCGTAGCTGTGGTTCAGGACTTCCGCAGGTGGTTGAGTAAGCAGCCAGACACGGAATTTGTCCTGTTCAGCCTTCATCTTTTCATAAAGCTGAGTGTTTAATTCTTCTGTGTTGTTCATTTGAATTTCCTCCTTAAAATAGAAATAGCCGAGGGATTTTCAGTTAAGAAAACCTCTCGGCTATGTAAGTTTATTTATTTACAATTGCTGGATTCGTCCAGCTATTTCAGCGATTACTCTTTTGAATAAGTCATCGCTTTGCCCGGTCGGGTCGGGAAGTTCCCAATTATCATCAAACTTTCTGCCAATGAACGGACAGCCGACATCACAGCCCATAGATATGGCAATATCGGGAGCAGGTATTGCAGAAATGGTTTTGCTATATTGCGTTTGCTCCATATCAATGCCATATTGCTCTTTCATTATTCTGACTGCATCCTGATTGATCTGCGGTTTGGTTTCTGTCCCTGCTGAATAGAAATCAAATTCATCGGCTCTCATATACTTGCCAAGTGCCTCTGCAATTTGGCTTCGGCAGGAATTGTGTACGCAGATAAAAGCCACTTTGGGTTTATCCATCATATTATCCACGAACCTTTTGCAGAATGGTTTTAACATCCTCGACCTTTAAAACCTTACCAAATGAAACGACCTTACCATCTACAACAAGGGCAGGAGTACTCATAACCCCGTATGCTGCAATTTGAGAAAAGTCAGTTATATGGTCAATGGTAGTTTCCATACCAAGAGCTTCAAGAGCTTCTATTGTCGCTGCTTCAAGAGCGTTGCATTTGGCACAGCCTCCTCCTAAAATCTTAACAGATGCTCCTTCAGTTTTTGCTTTCTCGGCACTCTCCATTGTTTCCGAGTTGCAATTGCTACCACAGCAACAGGTTTTCTTTTCCTCTTTTTTCTTTCCGAATAAAGACATAATCGAATCCTCCTACATAATAAATGGTTGAATTAAATTGAAAAAATATCCTACTATAATGATTCCAACTGTGCAAATCCCAATGAATAAAGCAAGCAGCTTCGGCTTCACCGCCTTTTTAAGCATAATCATTGACGGCAGCGACAGCGTAGTGACCGCCATCATAAAAGACAAAACTACACCAAGCAATGCGCCCTTACCGAGCAAGGCTTCTGCAATTGGAATCGTGCCGAAGATGTCTGCATACATCGGTATGCCGAGTAAAGTTGCAATAACAACACCAAAGGGGTTATTGCCTCCGAGTACCGTTTCCACCCAAGCTTCCGGTATCCAGTTATGAATAACTGCACCGATACCGACTCCGATAAGAATATATGGGATTACCTTTTTGAAGGTTGAAAACATCTGCTCTTTTGCATAGACTAAGCGGTCTTTCTGTGCCAGATTCGGAGATTCAATATCGACGCTTCCTGCTGACAATATGAAGCTCTCCACATATTTCTCCATATGCAATTTTTCAATCAGCGTTCCGCCCGCAACTGCAATCACCAATCCAAGCACAACATAGATAACAGCGACCTTCCAACCGAAAATACTCATTAAAAGCATTAGTGAGCCAAGGTCAACCATAGGGGATGAAATCAAAAACGAAAATGTCACACCAAGCGGAAGCCCGGCACTTGTAAAACCAATGAAAAGCGGTATGGAGGAACAAGAGCAAAACGGCGTCACCGTTCCGAGTAGGGCGGCTATGATATTTGCCCATATACCGTGGAACTTGCCGAGTATTTTCTTGCTTCTTTCCGGAGGAAAATAACTTTGGGTATAGCTTATAAGAAAAATCAGAAAGCACAAAAGCACTGTAATCTTTATCACATCATAAAGAAAAAACTGTATGCTTCCAACCCATCTGTTTGCCGTGTCCAATCCTATCAGGGATAGAAGATTCCCAATCAGCTCATTAAGCCATTTCATTCCGAGAATCTGATTTTGAATGAAGTCCCAAATCATCTGTCACAGCACCCACTCTCTGAGTTACAACAGGATAGCCCACCGATAAAATTTTTGAACGCTGTAAGCGTATCGCAGTTAAGTGAGTAGTGGCTCCATTTTCCTTCTTTCCTTGTGTTCACCAAACCGCAATCGTTTAGGATTTTCATATGATGCGATAAGGTCGGCTGCGTGATTTCGAAAGCTTCAAGCAATTTACAGCCACACTTTTCGCCGTCCGATAACATCCTTACAATTTCCAATCGGTTAGCATCTCCAAGTGCTTTACAGATTAAAGCAACATCAGTATTGTTCATAGTAACACCTCACATAGATTATTGTCTATGTGAGAAGTATAGCACACATATAGATGATTGTCAATATGATAGTTGAAATTTCAAATTTTCTTTTCATCTATGTAAGTATCGGCACCGTTTCCGATGCCGATTTCGTTTTATCGCTCTCTGCCTTTTGACTTCTGCGGTGCGTCGTTTTCGCCCTCGTCCGGCTCGCCGTCCACAAGCTCGTTTTCCTTCTTATCCATATTGAGTAAGATATTCAGTTCATCAAGCCTTGCGGTTTTGGCTTTCAAATCTTCTTCCTGCGGAAAGGGCTTCTGTACCTCCGCCTTTGCGTTCTCAAACTGCCGCTTGGTGTTTTCAAGCTCATCCTTTGCCGTGTCGAGCAGTTCAGGAATACGCTCAATGCGGTTGTCGATACGGGTTATATTACCGAATACATCGTCACCGAGCGCAACGGTCTGCGTGGTATCGCCCTTGATTTTCACCTCATAGCAGCGTTCAGTGGAGTTGAAGGAAAGCTCCAAATTAAAATCGCGAAACTCGCCAAGAGGTATAGGGTCAGGCGATGTCATTGCTTTGCAAGCAGAGATAATCGCTTGTCCTGCTTGCTGCTTTTCGGAATAAGAAACACCCTGAATTACCATACCAACAAAGTGGTCATCGGTAGATTTCGGGTGCTGTTCCATTCGTGCTTTATCAAGTTGTAAGTTCTCAATACGCTCTGTAAGCTTTGCAATTTGCTGTGGGTAATACTTGATGGTCTTGTCCTCCAGTGCGTACTTTTCAGAGAGGAACGAGGATTTTAAGAGCTTCAGCTTTTGCACCTGAATATCCAAATCCATCTTCTCCTTGATATACGGATTGCCCGTTGCAAGGGATTTAATCTCCGCATAGGAAAGAGCCATTTCATCAATATCCTCGCAGGAACGCACAGGAGATTTGGAGGACATAATCTGACTTGCGAATTTCTGCTTGCCCTCCACAAGCTGATAAAGGTATGCGTCAAAGGTTTCTTCGGTCACATAGCGGAAGATTTCAACCTCCGGGTTTTCGTTGCCCTGTCTGACCGTTCTGCCAAGCCGCTGTTCCAGATCGCTCGGTCGCCACGGACAATCAATATCGTGAGAGGCGATGAGTTTATTCTGGACATTAGTGCCTGCGCCCATCTTTGCGGTAGAGCCGAGAAGCACACGAACCTCGCCCTTGCGGACTTTCTTGAATAGCTCCAGCTTCTTTTGCTCAGTGTCTGCTTCGTGGATAAATCGAACTTCCGATTCGGGAATACCACGACTGATTAGCTTCTTTCGGATGTCCGTGTATACGGAAAAGCTATCGTCGCCGTGGGGAGTGGACAGGTCGCAGAACACAAGCTGTGCCGACTTTTTATCCATCGTCTTGTCCCACAATGAATAGATGTTATCCACGCAGGCGTTGACCTTGCTACCCTCAAAGTCCGGCAGCATATCGTTCATCATACGCTGGTCAAGTGCTAACTTTCTGCCGTCATTTGTAATCTTGAGCATATTGTCAACGCTTGAATCCACGCTGCCACCACGAACCTTTTCAGCTCGCTCGGCAAGACTCGCCACCATTTCCTTTTGCATCTCGGACGGCTTCACCGCCACATTGTGAAAGTTCGCTGTTGGTACTGGCAGGTTCAGCATATCCGCAGTTTTGATGTCAGCTACCTCTTTGAACATTGCCATAAGCTCCGGTAGGTTGTAGAACTTAGCAAAGCGTGTCTTGGCTCGGTAGCCTGTGCCTTCCGGGGTCAATTCTACCGCCGTAACGGTTTCTCCAAAGGTAGAAGCCCAAGCGTCGAAGTGCTGGAGGTTATTTCTTTGCAGGGTGTTGTACTGTAAATATCGCTGAATGGTATAAAGCTCGACCATCGAGTTTGAGATGGGAGTGCCTGTGGCAAAGACTGTTCCACGCCCTCCGGTCAGCTCGTCAAGGTATCTGCACTTCATAAAGAGGTCAGAAGATTTTTGTGCTTCTGTCTGTGCTATTCCGCCTACATTTCGCATTTTTGTGTAGAGGAAAAATAGTGATAGGTAAGGCTTTGAGGTAATCTCCACCTTTTCCCCCACCCCACACCGGGCGTGCGACTTTCATCGCACCCGGCGTACCATCAAATTAACTTACTACCCTCCATCGGGGTTCAACACTCAATGCCCTCACGAAACATATCGTGCTCACAAATTTCACTTTTGTTTGTACTTCTGAATCTTCTTTAATACCTTTTCGTCTATGTTTGGCGGTATCGGTCCATTATTGACCATTCTGTAACAGTCATTGCATAGCCATATGAGATTTTGCACTTTATTCACTTTCTCTAGCGGTAATTCCCCTTTAATGTGATAGCAGAACTTCTTACTATCTAAAAATAGTGGCCTCTTACAACATTTACATTTTCCGTTATCCCTGTTATACGCATATTCCCTATTCATGAAATATTCAAAATTAAATACTGTTTTTGCATAGACCGAAAGCTGTATATCTCGTTCTGTATTGACGGATGGTCTATCACAAGGTAGGTGTTTTGTCTTACTACGATAATAACTATAGATTCGCCTACCCTCTTCGGTATAGGGTGTCATGCGTTGGTCAAATGGTTTTGCTTCGTATTTGCTATGCGTAATAAATGCCATAGTAATTCCAAACCATTTTCCCTCTATGGGAACAGCAAATGTTTTGCTTTTGTATCCCTCGTGTCTATGTGGTAAATTACAGAGCTTTTCCATTGGAATCTGATATTTATTATAATGCTTTGGAAATCTCCTTTTCCATACCGCCAAAGCTGTGTTATTTGTTCTTCTGTCAATGGCATGGAACGCATGAGAACATATAGAGGGTTGTAAGTACTGTGCTACTCCGATAATCATGGAATTAACACGTTGTATCTGTGCCGCTTGTACGCTCCTTTCAATTTGTTCTCCAATCACTCGGACTTCATCAGCAATCTTTTCTATCTTTCCTTTTAATCGCTCCATATCTGGCAATGGTTTCCCAACCAGATTATCCGACCAAGTTCTTGGGTCTGGGGTCTTTCTTTTTCTTTCCGCTTTGACCACAAAACCTAGGAAATGTATTCCCTCTGTCCTAAGGTCTGTTACAAAAGTCTTCTCTTGTGATAATTCCAGCTTCATCTTATTTCTAAAATATTTTGTAAGCACACGTTTTAACCTGTATGCTTCCTGTTCCGTTGATGTGATTACTACCCAATCATCAGCAAAACGATAATTGTACTTTGGAGTAACACCTGACCATTTTAGCTTGCGTGTATCATTACATTTATGCTTGCAATGTCTATTCGTCTTTCAGAAAGCTTGCGTTTTCCTTTGCGGATAGGCTCTTTTGGAACTGCTCATAGATACGCATTTTACCCTCGGAAATACCACTGCCACGGGTAAGAACAGCGTCGATAATCTCTTGAGAAAAAGAAAATGCAGAGGTTTTTTCCTCTGCATTCGCTTCTATTAGGCTCATTTGTCCGTCTATTGACGGAAGCGGTTTCATCGTGTCTTGAAGTTCTCCCAAAAGCCGCATTGCTTCAAAGTGATCTGCAATAACGCTCCAGTTGTAAAAGCTCTGGGCAGTGCGTGAAAGATAACTGCCGTCCCATAAGTGAAGAACATTGTCCATTGTCTTGTAGCCGACTCTGTGGTCGTGGTTTTCTCCGACGAGAAGCTCCGTGTAGTCATTATTGAAAATGCTCTTGATATACTCCGTGCGTTCTTTATCGTCGAGGTGAGTTTCATAGAAAGCACGCATTTCGGATTTACTCGCCTTTAAGTGAGGCGTTGTGCCAAGCATTTCACGGATGGTATCATCACCGCCAAAGAACGGCAGGCTCTTGTCCTCGTGATTGCGGTCATAATGCTCTAAGCGAAGATTACTTCCGCCATCACGATTTCCTGAACTCTGTTTCTGAGATTGTTCATCCTCTGAACCCAAGACATCATATCCGTCGCTTTCAGGCTCTCGGTCAGTCCCTCTGCCTGCGACATCTGCTTCAGAAGTGTTTCTTCCATCTCCAAAGCTCTCTGCTCGGTTTCGTGCAGATGCTCCGTCATCTTGCATTTGGTCAGAAGATTGTAGTACAGAACCCTGTGGTTCTCCTTGAGGTACTTGCGGCGCATCTGTGCGTAACGCCCCAAGCTCACCTCCGGCTGCTCCGGCATCGTCAGGTCGGGCAGGTTGTAATCTCCCTGCATCGTGTAGGTCAGTTCGCTCATTATCAAAACTCCTTTCGGTTTTTATTTCGGCTTCATTGTAATCGGGATTGCGATTTTCTGCAATTATGCGATTGCTTTTTTCTAACGAATGAATGGTCTTTGAAATCTCCGACAGTCCCATTTCGGAAATATCGCTTGTGGCAAAGCCGATAGCGTTCAAAGTGTCCGGTGTGGTAAAATTCACAACACCTCGCAAATCATCAGCTTCATAGTATTCCGAAGCGTCGATACCGAGCCTCGACATCATCAGATATGCCACGCTGTTTGTGACTGTCTGCTTGAATGTGCCTGTAATTTCTTCCTCGCTTAAACCATCCAGAAACGAGCCGTCAACCGAAAAAATCAAATCACTCAAATAGTCGGGAAGATTATCCTCGGCGGCATTTTTCGCCGCAGACATAATCGCATCCGCAAGGGACGATTTATCTTCCAGCTCGCCGAAGGTGCTTTCTAAGGTTTCAATAACATCCTCGGTGTATTCGTCCTTCATCGTCCAGATAGGGACGGTGCGGGAGTATCGGCTTTCGTGGGTGTCGGAAATATCAAAGTAGTGGGTAAGGCGCTGGGTTCTGCGGTTTTCGTCCGCAAATACGGCAATGCCGTGCGCTCCTTTGTTTACCCACCGCCCGAAGCTCTCGTTCCATCGCTCTATTGGCAAAACTGCCGTGGATTCCGGTCGCTGTGCAAAGACAAGCAACTGCTCATCAAAACGCAGCCTGAAATTATACCCGGCAGAGCGAAGAAAAGCCTCCCAATTTGCCGGAGTAGATACAACCGTTCTTGAAGTACGGTCATACATCTCCGAGATTAGGTCATATTTTCTTGCCATCGGTTCTTACCTCCTTTTTACCGTCCATCACGGTTTTTAACTTTTTCTTTTATCGAATTGAATTCAAAAGAGCAAGTATTCCAAGCACACATATCACTTCTGCAAAGCTCTGAAGCCTTATCTATGGCTTCATCTCTGTCTTTTGCTTCGACTGTGATTTTGGCAGAGTTTTTTCTTGTTACGGAAACAACATATTTCATCTTGCACCTCTGTCTTTCTTTTTCGGTTTGACGATGCCACTTTCATCGTCTTTGTTCTTCGGTTCGTAGTTTGCCTTGTTCTGTTCCATACGCTCGGCGAACGCGCAGATGTGGAACAGATTATTGCCCACCTCACAGTGGTAATCGTCGATATATCTGCAAGTATGCTCACACTTTTCACCCCAAGAGGAAGTGACGACAATCCTCTCGCCGTCCTTGATTCTGAACAGCTCATTGTAATGGCTGTCAATGAAGCGGATACCTCGCTGTGCTTTTTCAAGGTGCTGGTCAAGCCAGTCCTTGCGGTAACAGTAGCAATACAGGTTATACTCGCCATTGGTAGGGTTGAGCCTTAACAAATAGGCATACTCATTCGTGTTGACACGGACGCCGTATTCATTGCGGTCGTTTTTGTAGCTGCTTTCTGGGTGTGAGTAGCAAAACTTTGAAAGTGTAGTGCGGTTGCGTAGAATATTACCGTCCTCACGAAGCTCGTTGATAACAGTGTCAAGCTCATCCTTAAACTCTTGTGTTTTCAAATCCTTACGGAAATCGTCCCAAGAGGAAAAGAAGCCTTCTCCATTTGTGTCCATATCGGCACGAAGGTGTCCGATTAACCCGGTCTGCATTGAAATCTGCTGACTCTGGGAATAAGTGTAAGCCTGTTCTTCAGGCTTCAAAATCTCAATATCCATATTGCTTACCTCTCTCTGTCGTGGGTTCTCGGTTTCGGAATGTCAAAGCCGTAGACTTTAGCAATATCGTCGCCGAGCCGTTTGGTTACTCTTGTGATGTCTGCTCTTGTAGCCTTGCCGGAATAAATTTTGTCCTGCAAGTTTTCTATCTGTTCAGGAGTTGCATTATCCTTGAACGCTCTGTACAGATAGTGATTCGTCCCGTCGTGGTGGATAGCGTCGGCACGAAGATCGCCCAGCTTATCCACATACCACTCTGTATAATCGGTATCGGAATACAGGCAGTCCTTGATGTTACCGGATTCAATCATATTGTAGCCTTGAAAGCGACCATTCCATCTGCCGAGGTCAGCAATGACGATAATCGGCTGTGCTTCCTGAATATTGAGGTTTATACGCTCATCATCAAGATACATATTGTTTGTATCTATCATCTGGTCGTACAAATCGTCCTCGGTAATTTCGTCCGGAGAAGTGCCGTTGGCAATTAAATCACCCTTTATATCGTCACGCCAGTCATCAAGGTCAAGATTGACATTGCTCCAGATGATGTGACGTTCAATCGTTTTCTGCGTGTTCATCGCCGCCACCTCCCAAATAGGAAAAAAGCGTTTTATTCTTAACCTGTTTCTGAATTTCCGTGATTTCTTTCATTTCCGGCACGGTAATACCGGGGATATTCAAAATGTCCTCCATTTTGAGCTTCTGCAACTGTTCTTCGGTGTTGCAGCCTGCGTCATAGAGCTTTGTGAGAACCTTGATTTTCTGATTCAGTGTGTTGTTTGCCATAGTGAGCCTCCTTATCGTTCACGGGATTTATGCTTTTTCGGCTTGTCCGGTTCGAGCAAAGCATTGATTTTCTCTTTTGCCCAATCGGGTAGCCTGTCAGGTTTGACTTCGCCCATCACATCTCGGCGTTCAAAGCGTGTATTTTCGCCTGTGTGCAAGTTCTTGCAGAACACAGCACTGCCACGGGAGTTTGCTTCTGCACCGAAGCCGCCGGTCACGAGATAAAGCTGTCTGTCGGCTCTGCGGTACTCGTTACGAAGTACATCCGGGTTGATGGCAATCACCTTGCCGTTGATGCTTTTGCTGTAATCGTCCGGAATGCAGTCCTCTTTGGTGATGACGCTTTCGGGTACATCCAATGCCTTTGCGTTTTCTTTTACAAGCTCCGCCTGTGCAATAATCCTCTCACCGTAAAGCTTTACGATTTCCGTGTAGTCGGTGCTTGTTAGCACATCAAAATATCGGGCAAGTAGTTCGTCACGCTCACAGAAAGCCACCATATACGGTTGCTTCTCATCGGCAAAGTTTTCACCCATAACGACCTCACGGTCGCCAATGTGCAGAGTGTTTGTAATGGTGTAATCGCCGGCAACTCGCTTCTCTATATCCATTCAGTTCACCTCAATTACAATGCAAATACTGCCGTTGTCATTCGTTTGCGGATTTCTGCCGTACTCAGGGAACAAGGACTGCACACGCTGTCTTGCTCTGCGGATAGATTCAAAACAGGGCAAATCCAGTCGTTTGTAGTTGTTCACCACATCCTCAAAGGGCAAATCTCCGGTACGAAGATAGCCAAAGCGATTGTAATAGCGGAGAATCAGCTTCATATCGTCATAACGGGCGATTTCATCGTCTTTAAGAATTTCAAGCACCTTGCTTTCAACAGTTCTTAGTTGGTTCATTCGATTTCCTCCTTAAATAGAATAATGGCGGACATTTTACTGTCCGCCCTCGTTGTTCGGTTTACTTATTTTTTCTTGTTACGGTTTCTGACCTGCAATAAGATCCAGCCGCCAATAATAAAGGCGACCAAAACGATTGCGATGATTGTTTTAGGTTCCATTAGTCATTGTCCTCCTTTTTCTTCTTTTTGAAGCCGATGATGCCGCACACGGCAATGCCGATTACGGATGCTCCGGCAAGTGCAATCCAAAGAGCCGGATTGCTGTTATCTCCGGTTTTCGGCGTGTCACGGAACTCATTGTGCATCTGAATTACGGTAGTTGCCCCAACCTGAACGGTTGCCTGCTTGTCCGCAGGAAGCACATAGGAAGCGGATGCACTGTTGTTGACCTCGGACACAGTGTATTCGCCGATACGAAGTCCCTCAATCAAGATTTCACCCTTCTTGTCGGTTACAAAGGTCTTATCATAGTTCTTTCCGGTCACTCGGAACGAGAAGCCCTCAACCTTGCCATCGGAGGATGTCTTGACGATTTTTAGCGAGCCTTTCTGTGCGTCGTTGATGAAGCCAACGCCTGCCTTGTTTTCAACAGAATAGGTTTTACCATCCGTGTCGATGGTTACGCCGTAAACTCCGGTATCGAGGATGAAACCGTCCGGTGCTTTGGCTTCTTTTACAAGATACTTACCATACAAGAGGTCGTTCATCGTGTAGATTCCTGTATCAGTTTCGGTAAGCTTTCCGAGCAGCTCGTCGCCGTCATCCAGCTTGCCGTTGCCGTTGGTGTCCTTGTAGACCTCAAATTCTGCGCCAGTCAGCTTGTTTTCAGGATAGTCAGCGTCCACCTTAGTGAGCGTAATGTTGCCACGGATAAGGCGGTTTTCAATGCTGATTTCAATTACCTGTTCGTCCTTGTCAACAGTGACATCGTAAACGGTATCGTTCAGAACGAAGCCAGTCGGCTGGGCAATTTCTCGGATATACCAAGTGCCGTAGGGAATGTCGGCAAAAGAAAAACTACCGTCATCGTTTGATGTGGTAGTCAGAATAGCGTTTTCGGTTGTGAAGTCGCTGTCATTTGTCTTGAACAGTCCAATCAAAGCACCGCCAAGTCCCTTGCCGTCCTCGTCGGTCTTAATACCGGATACAGAGCCGTATTTCAGTTCGTTGTCGATAGGCTTGCCGTCGTTCACTGCAAGCTGAACAAGTGCTGTGTCCTGTCCGGCATAGTCGAACACTACCGGGTATGCCTTATCCGAGAGGATATAGTGACTGTCGGTTGCGATTTCCTTTACATAGTAGCTGCCGATAGGAAGGTCGGTCTTAAAGCTTGCTTTTCCGTTTTCGTCGGGACTTACAATTTCAAGCAAGCCGTCCTTCGGAATGGAAGTGCCGCTTGTGGAAACAAGCTCATCTGCGGCAAAGATGCCAAAGGTGACATTCTTCACTTCGCCGTTATTGCCGATGCTGAACAGCTTATTGGTTTCCATCGCTTTTTCAAGACTGATTTCAACCTTTTGACGGTCATTTACAAAGCTTGTGCCTGTTTCGGTAACAGCTACATTCTGCCCTGCGTACACAAGGGTAACAGTGTGGATTTCGTCATTTAGCACCATACCGTCGGGAGCTTCGATTTCCTTGACCTCATAACTGCCAAGATACAATTCTTTGCTTTCGGCAAGTCCGTCACTGTCGGTGATGATAGTGTCCACAAGCTCGCCCTTAGAGGCTCTCAGCGTTCCGTCAGGCGTGATAATATCCTCGGCGGCACGGATTTCATACTTAGCACCGGGCAGCCCTGCAAGCTGATACAGCGGCTGATAGATGGTATCTTCACCCTCAGCACCACTCACAGAAACTCCGAAGAATACTTCGCCGGATTTTTCGATAGAGATAGTGCCTTTCTGTGCCATATTGGGTTTATCTACTTTAATCACAGTAACCCCGCTTTCCTCGGTTGAGTTTTCCTCCGCTACATCAAAGGACACGGGTGTGCTGTCAAGAACATAGCCGTAGGGAGCCTGTGCCTCAACAAGAGAGTATCCTTTTCCATAAGGCAGCTTCTCAGGCGTTACAAGCGAACCGTTAGCGTCCGTGTAGAAGGTGTCGATTGTCGCAACAGTAGGATAAGTGAAGGTCATCGTCACAAGGTTTCCGTCAGGGTCATAGATTTGGAAGCCTGCGCCTGCATACGGAATGGTTTTACCCGTTTCCGCATCTACCTTCACGATGTTGATATACGATTCAAAATTAGCGTTGTTGATAAGGTAGCGGTAGGTTACGCCGTTCTGAGAGATAAAGACATCAAAGTCCGGCATAAGCTCTCTGCCTTCCCAGCCTGCCGTTTGATGAACGGTGTAAACGCCATAGGGCATATCCTTCGTTTGAGCAAAGCCGTTTTCGTCACAGGTGATATAATCTCGCTCGTCTGCATTGGCATTGTCATAGCTGCCGGAGGATTTGAGATATACGGCAAACTCTGCACCGACTTCAGGGGTTTCAATCTGGGTTTCGCCGTCATCGGTGTGCTTGATAATAGAGATGTTGCCCTTGATTACCTGTTCGTTTACATCATTGGCTGTCTGATTATGCTCGATGGTGTAGAGTTCAGGCTCTGCACCCACCTTGTGGACGGTAGCGTCGAGCAAATAACCTTCGGAGGGAGCAATCTCACGGACAGTCCAATCGGCATCACAGATATATTCCTTTGTGGTGAACTGACCGTTTTCATCGGTGTAGGAGCTGTCGATAAGGGTTTCGCCCTTGAAGATACCGTACTGAGCGTTTGCAAGAGTAGCGTCGCCCTGCGGCAAGCCTTTTTCTGCGTCGCTCTTGGTTACGGTGACAGTAAACTTCTTGAGGATGTTATTGAATGTGCGTGTGGTAACGGTTTCCCATTCTACCGCCGCTGTCTGTTTTTCTGGCACGACATAGCGGATAGCGGTATCAACCTCCTCAATGGTATAGGGAGTGCTGCCACTGATAAGGACATCCTTAAACTCGGCAACACCGTCTGCATTTGTTACTGCATACTCGTCCACGGCAATGCCGGAGAGAGAAGTGCCGGACAAGCGGAAGGTCACACCCTCCACAAGCTTATCTTCGGAGCTCTTAATGACCTTCGAATCGCCACGCTTCAAAATGTTGTTGAAGTTTACTGTGGCAACCTGACCGCTGACAACTGTTACTCGGCGCACTTCCTGCGGCTCGTATTTATCCACCGCAAGCTCCGTGACGGTGTAAATACCGGGCTTCAAATTATCAATCTGCATTTCTCCGTTGCTGTTGGTTTTGACAGTCTGATTGACGCCATTGCCTGTGATGGTAAAGGAGATGTTATCCACCTTACCGTCCTCACTGGTTTTGACAATCTTAGCAGAGCCGAAGCTGACCTTGACATTAACAAAACCCTTGACGGGGTCGTTTACAGACTGGGTATAGGTCACGAGGTCTTGAACGCCTGAACCGGGAGTATATTTTCCGTCCGTCCAAGCGATAATACCTTTACGCTGAGAATTGCCTTTCTCGGCTGAGATTTGCAATCCATCCGCCGGTGCGGTCTGTGCAGTGATTGTCAGCTGATTGCCACTGGCGCTGAAAGTGACATCCGGCTGCGAACAACTGAAATTGAAGTTTCCGAGAACGCCATTGGTATCGGTGAGCGTAGTCGTATAGGCGGAACCGTTCCAGTCAAGTTCAATCGTCTGTGCGCTGCCTGTGGATTTTGTCATAAAGCTCGGCACTTTGGTGTGATTCTGAACGCTCGAAACAATGCTGTTGTAGTAGTTCATCGTCTGAGAATAAAGGGGATGATTTGTGCTGAGCTGGTCGAGAATGGCGTTTTTGCCACCGGGACTGACGTGATTGAAGTTTTCATCGCGCTCGCCGACAACAGCTTCCCAGATGAGGAACTGCGTTGCTCTTGCCTGAGCCAGTGTATCACCGCCGCTGTTTTGGCTGCGCCAATCTGTGCTGATGGTTCCGGTATAGCCGTACTGCATAATACGACCGACAAACAGCTTAATATCATCGGGGCTGATTGTGTGGTTGTAAGACGAGGGGTAGTTATCCCAATAGTTCTCGTCACGGTCAACCAGTTTGTTGCCTGTCTGAAGCGGTGTACCGGGTTCAATACAGTAGCAGATGTTGCCCGTATAGGAACCCACGCCGTAGATAAGCGAATAAGTGGTGGCACTTGAACTCCAACCGTTCATAAAGGACATATTGCCGTGTCCCCAAGTGCCGTTATAGTTGTTATCTCCGTTACGGGGGAAGCCAATCATTACCGCTGTGGATTCTGTCCCTGCGGCAAAGGCTGTCACTCCGCCAATTCCGATGAGCGTTGTAAAGCACATCAGAAACGCAAGAAGAGCAGATGTGCTTCGTTTGAAAAATGATTTTTTCATTGTGTTTTTAACCTCCTTGAAAATAGAAAAACGCACCGTGTAATAATTCACGATGCGTTCTGTGGTGTTATTGAATTGTTGATTGATTTAAGCGTACCCGATATACAGGTCATAGCCGCCGCTTCCGGTGCTTTCCGCCCATACCCAAACCGATGTTGTATCCTCGTCTTTGGCGTAGCGGTTGATTCGGCTTTGAATACTGCTTTCGGTACTTGTGCATTTCGGTCCGGCACTAATGGGGTTGTCCCAACACGCCGTTGCCGTGCTGTCGAGAGTAAGACCGCAGCTTTCGGCATAACTCTTAGCGTAGGCAATCCAGTAGTTGATGTCAAAAGCAGGCTCCGGTTCAGGTGTTGGTTCTTCCGTAGGCTTCGGAGTCGGTGGTTCAGGCTCCGGTGTAGGCTCTGTCGTAGGCTTCGGTGTCTGCGTCGGCTGTTCTGTCGGTTTTGCTGTTTCGGCTGGAGCAGTCGGCTTGTCCGTTGCCGCTGACTTTTCCGTGGTAGGTGCATTACTCTGGGTATCGGATACTGGCGAAGCCGCAATACCCGTGTCGCTTTCTTCCGTATCCGTACTCTGAGCCGTGCTTTCAGGTGTAGCCTTTGAGCTGTCCTCGGTACTTGGTGTTGAAAGTGAGCTTTCTTGACTACTTTCCGAAAAAGAAGAACTTGGTTGCTCCTCGTTTGTGTGTTCATTAACCTGACATCCTGACAAGGCAAGAATAACCGCCACGGCAAGCACTGCTACAATCATTTGTTTCTTCACTTGTATCACTCCTTCGTTATTTCTTGCCCATATATTATATCATAAAGGCTCGTGTAACAAAGGTGCGATTTTCAAAGTGCAATCTTTTAGCTTAGCATTTTTGTGCCTGCTTTGTAATTCTGCGATGTGTTTGCCTGTAAGAGAATGATTTAAGTTAAGAGATAGATATAGTTTAGGAGATAGTATCTTCTTTTCGGAGAGATAGCTGGTAATTAAGAGGTAGGAGTGTGAGGGAGGAGAGAAGCATTAACGGCTGTCCCTGCTGCGATTTTTCAAGAACTTGTTGTAGTGTTCCAGTGCCTTGCAGACAAATTCCTCCGTTTGATTCAGCGGTACAGATTTGGGGATAAGCTCACGAACTCTATTCCCACGAAGTACAATCTTTTCACGCTGATTCGGCTTTTCCTCGCTCATAATCTCTTGAATAACCTCCGTAGTGAGCCTGTTTTCCTCAAATGCTTTTCGCATTCGGATAGTCTGGTCGTGAGATGGAGTGCTTTCGTTCAGGTCGATTTCATCAACAATATCCCTTTGGCAGTCCTCGTCCAGATAACTTAGCTCCACCGCAGGTCGCATCTTCATTCGACCGTCATCGACACATTCGAGCAGTTCAGGAACAAGATTTGTAAGACGCACATAACGCTGAATTTGCGTGTTGCTATCACCACTTTCGGCAGCAATAAGTTCTCTCGTTGTTTTGTTTTCCAACTTCTGTCCCACTGGGACAGAAGTTAAATCCGTCCGTTGTCCCTGTTGCCGTTTCATCGCTTCCAATCTCATCTTATAGGCAAAAGCCTTTTCCGACGGAAGTATCTGCGACCGCTGATAATTACTCTCCACCATTAGGATGGTAGCTTCATCACGGCTTAGGTCAACGACCTCGCAACGCAGGGTGTCCATTCCTGCAAGCTCACAGGCTCGTTTTCGTCTATGACCGGATACAAGCTCAAATCTGTTGTCATCTTTCAGGCGAACAGTAGCCGGGGTAATAACCCCACGCTCCTTGATACTTTCCACAAGCTGCATCATATCTTCATCATCACGCACCTTGAACGGGTGGTCTGGAAAATCGTCAATCTCGCTTATGGGAATATCTTTGATTTTAGAAAGCTTGGCATCGTCACGCTGCTCCTGTGTGGAAAATAGGTCATCGAGCGTTGGAAGCTCGAAGTCGCTCTTTCTTGGCATCGCTAAGCACCTCCTTTGTCAGTTCTGTGTAGGCTTTTGACACCGGACTGCTTGGCTCATAGGCGTAAATGCTTTTGCCCTTTGAAGCTACCTCGGCGGCTTTCACTCCTACCGGGATAGAGGACTGATACATCTTGATTACGCTGCCGAAGTTTTTTCTCAGAGCGTCTACCGTACTTCTGGATAGGTTTGTTCTTCCATCCACCAAGGTAAGAAGCACACCCTCGATTTTGAGTTTTGGGTTCGTATGTTTCTTTACCTTTGAAATGGTCTGCAAGAGCTGTGTCATTCCTTTTGCCGGAAGATACTGAGCCTGAACGGGGATAATCACCGAGTCTGCAGCAGTCAAAGCGTTAAGAGTAATCATCCCCAGCGACGGCATACAGTCTATAAGGATATAGTCATAATGCGGCTTCAGTGGGGACAGGTAATTCCGCAGTGCGGTTTCTCTGCTCATAGCGGTAACAAGGGTCATCTCCATTGCAGACAGTTCAAGATTTGCCGGAACAAGGTCAACGCCCTCTGCGTGGTGCAGAATTACCGAGGACGGATTGGCGTTCTCATCGTGAATGACTTCGGACAGCTTTGTTGAAAGAGTTTCCTCTAAGCTGTCGGTATCTCGCCAGCCAAGACAAGCCGTTAAGTCCGCCTGTGGGTCTGCATCAACGAGCAAGACTTTCTTGCCCTGCATTGCAAGACCGATTCCGAGGTTGACTGTTGTGGTTGTCTTTCCGACTCCGCCTTTCTGATTGCAAATAGCAATGGTTTTACAGTTTGGCATCGAATTTCCTCCTTTCGTTGAATTATAGCTGACTGCAAAAAATCAGCTATGTAAATATGCTATTTGTCCCCGACACCCCGCATATAGGGAAATCACCAGACGATCGGTTACGAGCCGATACCATAGGAATCTCACCTCTGCCGGGTTCTCCGCCAGCTCCGTAGAGAAGTATCATTGTCCCTTGCGCCTGTTATTGCCGCCCCGGAGGTAATCCGGCTGTCACCATATAAGTTGAATCGCTCACTTTTTGTAAAAGGTCGTGGCGCACCTATGGCTCTGGCTTGAGATTTCTCTCAGCACAAGGAATGTATCTGATGAATGCGTATTCAGTTTTCAAGATTCAGCGGAGAGCTTTATTTGCCCTCACACTTCTCTACTGCAACCTTCAACGCCAAAAACGGAAAAATTATTTTTGAATTTTTCAAAAAATATTTTTTTCGCATCATCAGACACAAGAAAAAGCCCACTTCATCTTCTTAAAGACAAAATGGGCGCAAAAAAATCCCGCTGATTTCTCAGCGAGATTCATACAGTATTGAGTTGTTTTGCAAAGCACCGTAGATTCGCATAATGCTTTTGTAGAGATTGGTACCTGCGTGGATTAAATTGGATTAAGCTTTGGATTAAAAACCCCGATAAAGCTCTCCAAACCTCCACAAATAAAGGGTTATAAAGGCTTATTCACTAATCGGCTTCATCGTCGGGAAGATAATTACATCCCTAATTGATGAGCTGTCTGTCAACAACATAACCAAGCGGTCTATACCCATACCCATACCGCCAGTTGGTGCCATACCATATTCCAATGATGTTAAGAAATCCTCATCTATCATGTTGGCTTCATCATCACCTGCTTCACGCAGCTTTAGCTGATGTTCAAAACGACCTCTTTGGTCAATAGGGTCATTAAGCTCTGAATATGCATTTGCCAGCTCTCTGCGAGTAACAAATAACTCAAAACGCTCTACAAGCTCTGGTGTACCCTTTTTGCGTTTTGTCAAAGGTGAAACCTCAACAGGATAATCATAAATAAACGTAGGTTGTACAAGCTGGTCCTCAACATTTTCTTCAAATGCAGTGTTCAAAATGTTGCCCCATGTATCTGTTGGCTTTACTTCAAGGTGCAGTTCCTTTGCTACCGCCTTTGCCTTTTGGGTATCGCCTATAAATTCGCCAAAATCAACACCTGTAAATTCTTTAACAGCGTCAATCATAGTTAATCTTTTGAAAGGAACTGATAGGTTTATATCCTCGCCCTGATACTTAATTTGGTCTGTGCCATTAACAGCTATGCAGGATTCATTTATCATATTTTCGGTTATTTCCATCATACCGTTATAATCTGTATATGCCTCGTACAGCTCAATAGTTGTAAACTCTGGGTTATGCTTAACGTCCATACCCTCGTTTCTAAACAATCTGCCAATTTCATAAACCTTTTCCATACCCCCAACAATTAAGCGTTTTAAGTACAGCTCCGGTGCAATTCTTAAATACAAGTCCATATTTAAGGTGTTATGGTGTGTGATAAATGGTCTGGCTGCAGCACCACCTGGTATAGTATTTAAAATAGGTGTTTCAACCTCTATATAGCCTTTTTTATCCAAAAAGCCTCTTATAGTTTTTATGATAGTGCTACGGCTAACAAATGCGTTTTTAACCTGGGGATTAACCATTAAATCAACATAACGCTGACGATATCTAAGCTCCTGATCCTTTAAGCCATGATGCTTTTCAGGCAACGGCAGCAAAGACTTAGCCAACAGCTTTATTTCCTTTGCATGTACAGATATTTCACCTCTGCGTGTTCGGAACACAAATCCCTTTACCTCTGCTATATCACCAATATCCCATTTTGTAAATGATTTGTAGGTGTCCTCACCTACATCATTAATTCGTACATACACCTGTATTCTGCCGCTGCGGTCATGAATATCTATAAATGATGCCTTACCCATATCACGTTTGCTCATAATACGACCAGCTATACAAACATCATTATTTTCTAGTGTTTCAAAATTATCCACTATCTCCTGTGCCAAGGAATCTCTGTCACTGACGGTTATTTCAAATGGGTCGTTACCGCTGTCCTGTAAAGTCGTCAGCTTATCTCTGCGAATTTGCAGCAGTTCGCTTAGGTCCTGTTCCTCTGTTTCCTGCTGTGGCTGTGTATTATTTTCACTCATGATATTTTTTCCTCCTGAATTTTCCGTCATCCCACTGCTTTGGCATCTATAAAAATGTAAAAATCTTTCCATTTAGCCTAACAGCGTATGCTGATTTATATGGCAAAATTAAATTAGGCTGTTCCACACCTGCCTATTACATAGAACCCCATAAGCATATTGAACCGGAACAACCTAATATAAATTTATTATTTACCGATTTCCAAAATCTCGTATTCTACTGTACCGCTAGGTGTTTCAGCCATTATCTTTTGTCCCAGCTTACCGCCCAATAGGCTTTTGCCAACTGGACTTTCGTCAGAAATACGACCTTGTATAGGATCTGCTTCGTTTGAACCAACAATTTTATATGTGTTTTCCCTGCCCTTAGTTAGGTTTTTAACCCTTACCTTTGAGCCAACATGAACTGTATCAGAGCTAAGCTCGCTCTCGTCGATAATCTTAACATTTTTAAGCATAGCTTCAATAGTGGCAATTCTGGACTCAACCATGGCCTGATCGTTTTTGGCCTCGTCGTACTCACTGTTCTCTGACAAGTCACCAAATGAAAGAGCGACCTTTATTTTCTCTGCAATTTCTTTTCTTTTGACTGTTTTCAGGTCTTCCAATTCTTCCTCTAGTTTTTTTAGACCCTCATCTGTCAGTAATACCTGTTTTTGCATTACATAATCATCCTTTGCAGTTTATTTACACAACTTATAACGTGCATATAGCTTTAATTATAAACAGCCAAATGCCCACTGTCAAGCATTTTCACACGTGGAGGCAATAATTGTGGAAACCTGCTCCAACGCCACGTCTTCTCCGTTTCTTACACAGGCAAAAGGGATAATAGAGCCCAAGGTATATTGCTTGCCTTTATCATACAATGCCTGTGCAAAGTATTCATCTGACAAGGAATCTGGTTTAATTGAATAGCACCATCTTGGCAGCTTAAACCTATAGCCGTCAAAAACGTAGCCTTGTGTGGCAATGGCTGGTGTTTCCCCTGTAAGCACCACCGTATTACCTTTTAATGGTAAATATCTGTTAATGCGTTTAGGCGATATTATCATATTACAATTTCCAAAGGCTTTAGCACTTTTTTGTATTATAAAGGAAGCACCTGTATTTTCCAGTATATTCTCTGCTATTTTAGAATATAAGCTTAGTGTATCTGTGACAACCGTTAGATTGCTGGTGTACTTTAACAGCTGTTCAGCCAGCTCACCCTTACTGCCATCTGGGTCTAATAGTCCAATTTTTAGCTTATCTGCTGAAATCCCGCCTCTTTCCAGCACCTCCAATGCAGTGTTTTCTGCCATACGGTGCATTAGCGTTTGGTAATTATACCTTCTAAACCCTAGATACTTTGGTGGTTTTATGCTATCATCGCAAAAAATCGTCTTTTTTTCATAGCCTGCCTGCTGGTCTATTTTCTGCCAATTAATTTTGTCTTTATATTTATGATAAATTAGATGCACAATGGTCAACCGCTGAAAGGTTATAATTTCAGTTTTTATGTAATCCCTTTTAAAAAAGTTCTTTAGCTTACCAAGCTTGCCTGTAGGTTTATGTTCCTGAACAGTTAGTGCGGTAATCATACAACCCTCTCCCCATTTTATTAGGTAAAGAATATATATGCCTTGGGATTAAACTTTATTACAATAACAATTCTGTGTACAGATTATTGTGAAAAACACTAACGCTAACCACCTAACTAATATCTGTGACAGTCTTTTTCATACAAATCAAGTATTAGTATAAATACCAAATGGACAGCAACCAATTATGGCTTGCTGTCCATTTTGTTATTAATATGTAATGTTAATGCTTGGGTATTCTGTCATTGGGTTATACTTTACACCATCCTGTCGAGTTTCAAAATGTAAATGTGCGCCTGTAGAATCACCTGTGCTGCCCACATACCCTATTGTTTGTCCCGCCGATATAGACTGTCCTGCCACTACAGCTATAGATTCCATATGTGCATATACTGTAGCCTTACCGTTACCATGGTCTATCATAACCCAGTTGCCATAACCACCACCACAGCCACAGCTGCTGTCCTTGCCATAGTTATGTGTACAGGTATCGCTGGCAATGGCAATGGTACCAGCTGCTGCCGCCACAACCCTAGCACCAGATATTCCACCGCTGGCTATATCCAAGGCACCGTGGTTGTAACTGCCCCTGTCCTCGTTCCACAAGGAGGTTAAATTGTAAAACCCTGGTGTAGGCCAGATATAGCCATTACCACTAGGTGTTATGGGATCCTCATCGTCCTCCTTGGTATCATCGCTGTAATCCTGATTATCATCTGCAGCTCCATTACCGTCATTGTCATCCTGTGTCTGTGACGCTGATGGCTGGTCATATGCCTCATCAGGTAACTGTGTGGATTTTTCTGTTGCTGTTTCCTTTTGATTTTTATAATACTGTGCTATCTCATTCTCAATGGCTGCCAGCTGGCTGTTATTTTCATCTAAGGAATCACTGGCACTGTTATATCTGTCGTACAAAACTCCCAGCGTATCCTTGTTCTGTTCAACCAATGTCTTAAACTCCTGCTGACTGTTGTTTAGCTGTTCCTGTTCCTCCTGCTGGGTTGTCTTAGAGGCACTTAGCTTTTCCTTTTCAGCCTCTAGCTTGGTAATACTATTCTGTAGCTGTGTAATCAGCTTGCTGTCATATTCCGAAATATTTTTCACAAGCTCCAGCTTATCAATAAAATCCGAAAAGTCCTTAGCACCTAATATAATCTCTAGGTTAGATGCGTCACCCGCCATATAAATTGTTCTAATACGTTTTCTTAAAGCTTGAGTTTCGTCTGCAATAATCTTATTGGTAGCCTCTATGGTTTTCCCTGCCTCCAGCATTTGTTGGTCAAGGTCTAGGATTTTACCACGGGTTTCATCAATAGTATTGTTTATCTGCTCCACCTGTGCCACTAAGCTGGACTGTTCGTCCTCTTTGTTGGCTATTTTACTGCTGTTTTTATTTATATCCTGCTGTAGCTGGCTGTTTTCCTGTGCTATCTCTGCCTTTTTGTCATTGGCAGAACTAACAACGTCTACTGCTGAATATGCCACACATTGAAAACACATCATCGTGGCTATTATAATCGCTATAAATTTTTTGTTCATTCCAGAGAAACCTCCAAATTAATATAGACATCTTACCAGCCTAATATTTCATTGCCCTCTTTTTTTAGGTACTTGCTAATAGAAATCACACCGCCCATGGCACCAACAAACATACCCGCCAATACAAACAACGCACCTATAGGGAACGCCAAATGCCAATATTCAATAGCGGTAAAATGCACTATCTGTTGTGCCGCACTAATAATACCATTATACAAAAAGCCTAGCAGGAATGTGGATACAACACCAGATGCAAAGCCAATAAGCATACCCTCAACCACAAAGGGTATTCTAACAAACCCGTCCGTTGCACCCACCGACTTCATAATTGATATTTCGTAGCGTCGTGAATACATAGACATTTTTATGGTGTTGCTTATGATAAACAGTGATATGATACCTAGTATCAGCACAATCCAAAACCCCATAGTAGCCACCAAATTATTTAGACTGGTTAGCTTATCTGCCAAGGCTTTTCTGTTGCTAACGCTGTCTACTCCATTTATACTCTCCAGCTTCTGAATAGTTTCATCATACTGTGATAAATCCTTTAAGGTTACATGATATGTATCTGGCAGGGGATTTTGCTCGCCCTGCATTTCGTCAAAAACATCACCTAGCATCTCTTGATAGGACGCTATGGCCTCATCCTTAGAATAAAATTCACAATTCTCAACATTACTAATATTCTCTATATCTGCACCAACTGCATAAACATCGTCACCGGCGACAGCGTCCGATAAATAAACATTAATTATGTTAGAATCTCCAATAACCTTTACCTCTTTTTGTACACTGCCACATATTAAAATAGCAGTTCCCGTTAATACCAAACAGGATATCAGCACACCTATTGATGAAATAGACATCATTCGGTTGCTCCAAACATTTCTAAATCCCTCTTTAACTAAATAGTCCAGTCCCTTCATAGCTTGGTTCCTTTCCCCTTTGTAAAGCCTTATTGTTGGATTTTATCAGGTTTTTCCTGTGTCAGCTCTCTGATTAAATCATCATACTTGTTAATGTCAGGCTCAGTGTCCCCAAAACGCAAATCCAGCTCTGATTGATGTACCACCTGCTCTGCCTCTGCACACGGCTGCTGTTCCGTCACAGCTTCGTCCTCCATGCCTACCACAGGCTGAGTGGTATCCTCATAATCTGATGAATCTGTTATGTTTTCTGCATTGGCAGGCTTTAAGTCTGTAGTATCTGATACCTCTCCTGCTTGTGGATTGCCCGTATCACTGATAACCCTGCCCTTTTCCAGCTTTATAACACGACGGTCAAACTCCTGTACCAAGCTTTTTTCATGGGTAACAACTATGACCGTTGTACCTGTCTTGTTTATTTGACTAAGCAGATCCATAATTTCATAGGACATCTTTGGGTCGATATTACCTGTTGGCTCATCTGCAATTATAATCTTGGGATTATTTACTAATGCTCTTGCCAGACTAACCCTTTGCTGTTCACCACCTGATATTTCGCTGGGACGGCTTTGTGCCTTGTGGCTTAAACCAACTAAGTCTAATATATAGCTTACTCTTTTATGTACATCCTTTGGTTGAGCGCCAATTACACGCATGGCAAAAGCAACATTATCAAACACCGACATTTTATCAATTAATCTAAAATCTTGAAAAACTATACCCATCTTCCTTCTGAAGTACGGTACTTCACTGCGTTTTAAATCGTTAACCACCTGTCCGTCAACGATAACCCTTCCCTTAGTTGGTACTTCCTCGTTCATTATTAGCTTTAACAATGTACTTTTACCAGCACCAGATGAGCCTACAATGAATACAAATTCCCCCTCATCTACTGACAGGGTCAATCCGTTAAGTGCATGGGTGTTTGTATCATATTCTTTAGAAACATTTTGAAATTCTATCATAGAATTACCTCTCTTAACAACTGATTAAATTAATTGCTATTAATTACAACAGCTATAAAACACCGAAAACTCGCCAAAGTATCAGGACTAGGAATGCCAGTCCTGTGTTTCCTTGACGAGTTTTTCATACAGACAAAACCCTCAAAGGTTTTATCATAATATTTTTAATACTTAACAGGGTTAGCAGTTAAATACTTTTTAACCATTAATGCTACTTTAAATACAATAGCGTCCTCAAATTCTCTTAAATCCAAGCCTGTTAATTTCTTGATTTTTTCTAGTCTGTAAACCAAAGTATTTCTATGCACAAACAGCTTTCTGGATGTTTCTGAAACATTTAGGTTGTTTTCAAAGAACCGCTGAATAGTAAACAGGGTTTCCTGATCCAAGGATTCTATTGAACCTCTTTTAAACACCTCTCTTAGGAACATCTCACAAAGTGTGGTGGGCAGCTGATATACTAAACGAGCAATACCCAGGTTGTCATAGCTAACTATTGTACGCTCTGTGTCAAACACCTTTCCAACCTCTAAAGCAACCTGTGCTTCCTTGAAGGAACGTGCAAGATCCTTAATACCGGTAACAATAGTACCAATACCAACTACACAGTGTGTATAGAATTCACTGGACAGCGTGTCCACAATAGAACCTGCCAGCTTTTCCAAGTCCTTAGAATCAATGCTGGTGCTGATTTCCTTAACCAAGGCAATATCTGTTTCATTAATATTAATAACAAAATCCTTGGATTTGTCTGGAAACAAATTTTGAATAACGTCATAAGCAGAAATATCTGTTTTTGATGTTACCTTTATTAGCATACAAACTCTGGTAACCTCAGAGTTAAACCTTAGCTCTCTGGCCTTTAGATAAATATCGCCAGGCAAAATATTGTCTAGGATAACATTTTTAATGAAGTTGCCTCTGTCATATTTTTCATCATAATATTGCTTTATACTACTTAGGGAAATAGCCAACAGTTGAGCGTACTTTTGTGAAACCTCGTCATTGCCCGATACAAAGACGGCATACTCACAACGACTGCTGCTGCCAAAAGCTTTAAATGTAGAACCATTGATAACAAACGGTACAGTAGAATTCAATGTTTCCGGCGTAACGCTTTCTATTACCTCTCCTATTCTGCCAAGCTCGCTGCAAGCTATAACTACGGAGGTTTCATCAATTACCCCTATTGTTCTGTCAATGGCATCTCTCATCTGATGTATAACGCCCTGGAACAATCTGTTTGACATACAAATCCCTCAATTCTATTCATAAGATTATTAGAAAACTTTATAATTTCCTTTTTAAAACGAACAAAAAAAATAAATTTTTGTTTATGTTTATATCTATCGTATCCATTTTACACAAAAGTTAGAGAAAATGCAACCTTTATGTGGACAAAAAACGGATATTTACATAATTATTTTTTTATTTTCACTTCAATAAATGATTTCTAAGATTTTCCCTAATAGTATTTTAAAAATTTTAACATATAAACAATATACCAGAACACCTCAATGTTATGGCATTGCCTTACATTGTTACAAGGCGATGTCCTTGACAGGCTAACACTGTTAATACAGCTTAACATAATACACATTATCGTCGCCCCAGCCCACCTAATCAGACTTATGGTCAAAAAAAGCAGCCATACAAAAAGTATGGCCGCCAACGTTTTTAAGATAATCACAAATTATTTTGTGATAGCTCTCTCTGTTTCTTTGTCAAAAATGTGAAGCTTGTTAAGATCCAAAGCAACCTTTATTGTGTCACCAGGCTTAGCCTTTGATGTTGGGTCAACACGAGCAGTAATAGGAATACCGCCAATATTTAGGTACAGATAAATCTCAGCACCCATCAGCTCTGTAACGTCTACGTTAGCCTCTACCACACTGTTTGAATTTTCCTGAATAAACTCTGCATCATCATATACATCCTCTGGACGAATACCAAACACAACGTCCTTGCCTGCATATTTATCTAAGCCCTGAGTTTTGTTAGCCGGAATTTTAATCTGATACTTGTTAAAGTCCAAAGTAAAGTCACTGCCATTTTTTACTAGCTTAGCATCAATAAAGTTCATTTGTGGTGAACCCATAAAGCCTGCAACGAACTCGTTACATGGATAATCATACAAATTTTGAGGTGTATCAACCTGCTGTACCAAGCCGTCCTTCATAACAACGATTCTAGTACCCATTGTCATAGCCTCTGTCTGGTCATGGGTAACATAAATAAATGTTGTACCCAATCTTTGGTGAAGCTTAGAAATCTCTGTTCTCATTTGTGCACGCAGCTTAGCGTCCAAGTTTGATAAAGGCTCATCCAGTAGGAATACCTTAGGATCTCTAACAATAGCACGTCCAAGTGCAACACGCTGTCTTTGACCGCCAGACAAAGCCTTTGGCTTTCTGTCTAGTAAATGTGCAATATCCAAAATTCTAGCAGCCTCTTCAACTCTGCGGCGAACCTCTTCCTTTGGTGTTTTTCTTAATTTTAAACCGAATGCCATATTGTCATATACAGACATATGTGGATACAACGCATAGTTTTGGAAAACCATTGCTATATCTCTGTCCTTAGGTGCTACATCATTAGCTAGAGTATCGCCAATATATAGTTCTCCCTTACTGATATCCTCTAGACCGGCAATCATCCTAAGTGTAGTAGATTTACCACAGCCTGATGGTCCAACAAGAATAATAAATTCCTTGTCCTCGATTTCAAGGTTGAAATCAGCAACAGCCTGAACGCCACCGTCATAAATTTTGTAAATGTGTTGTAATGATACACTTGCCATTTGATAATACCTCCTGAAATATTCCTATGCCCTAAAATTCTGCACAGGATTAATAACTACGTGTAATAATATACCACTTTTTTTGAATATACGCTAGTCATTTTTTTACTAAATATTCTTACGTACTTTATACCATTTGGACACCATGCAAAAACCAGTAATATTTTTTAGTCTATTTTGCCCATAAAAATATCATTAATATCTACTTTTGATATCTCTTTACAGTTACCTTTGTTTAAATTGCTATCTAATTTTAATCCACCAATTTGTAAACGTTTTAAGAATAAAACTTTTTTTCTTCTAGTCAGGAACATTTTTTTAACTTGATGGAACATTCCTTCACAAATTTTTACCAACACAGTGGCATTTTCACCATTTTTTATTACCTCTAGTTGTGCAGGTTGACATTTTGTACCGTCATTAAATACAATACCATCTGCAAAGGCTTGTATATCATCACCTGTAACGTAATTATCCAAGGTTGCCAGATAATGCTTGTACACCTTTTTCTTTGGTGACAATACATTGTGTGCAAGCTCACCATCATTGGTAATTATTAGCAAGCCCTCTGTGTCAATGTCCAGCCTGCCAACGGGAAACAGCCCTTTTCTTTGCAGCTGCGGTGGTATTAAATCAATAACCGTTTTCTGTTTTTTATCTGCTGTAGCGCTAACAACGCCCTGTGGTTTATTCATCATAATATATATATACTCTTTATATTCAACCCTTTCACCGTTTACTGTAACGGTGTCCATATCTATATCCACCTTTAGCCCGCTGTCCTTTATTGGAACATTATTAACATATATTAGCCGTTTTTTAACCATTATTTTTATGTCACTTCTACTACCTATCCCTTGGGAGGACAACATTTTATCTATCCGCTGTAACGCCACATTTTCACCATCCATTATAATTTATTCTTTCGTTTTATCATCAAAAGTATGCATAAAGCCATCTAACTCCACGCTGCATATATCCCCGCCTATTACTACACCATTGTATACTAGTAAATTGGCCTTCACCTGTGTATCTGTACCATAATTGGTTATATTATAGCTGCGTCTTTGGCACACCTTACCCTTGTAATTCGCTAAATCTAAGCCCTGCTGCCGCTGCAATTCATTATACTCATTAAAGGTTTCATTAAATTCCATAGGAATTTTCACATCCTCAACCTCTGCGGGTTCATTGTCCGCCGTCCAACCAAACTGGCTTAAAAAATCAATACAGCTTTCATTGCTGCCTGCCAGTAATGTGTATGTCCCCATGGTTATTGACTCTGCTGTGGTTTTCTTAAAGCCACAGGCAGTAAACCTTAACACTAACATTATTAACAGAATCGACACCAACACAATAATACTAAAGGTTTTTTTGGAAATTTTCTTGGTAAAAAACATATTTACATCCTCCTATGATAATGCGACCTTATCATTTATATGAAGGAACGGGATAATATATTAATTTTTGTGTTTTATACAGCTGAATATTTTTTAATATATGCCCTGTACAGTAACCTCTCCCGAGTTAATGTTAATGTATTCACCATTATTTAGACGCACAGACAATTCCCCCTGCTTTCCTAAACCAACAGCTTCACCAACAAGCTCTTTTCCTCCTCGTGTTGTCTTTATTGTTCTGCCTATAGTTGCACATAACCGTGTATAATCATTTACTATATTATTTGTAACATTTAACAGATAATCATCCAAGCATATCTCTATCTGTTCCAGCACCTCCCTAAGCAGTCCTGACCTAGAAATATCCTCACCTGTTTCAATGGATAATGACGTTGCCTTGCTGGCAATTTCAGGCTCAAACTCCTTTGTATTGGCATTTACACCTATTCCAATGATACAGTAATTAATATGCTCCGCCTCCGCTGCCATTTCTGTTAATATGCCACACAGCTTTTTATTGCCTATAATAATGTCATTCGGCCATTTTATTTGTGCGTTACAGCCTGTAAATTTGCGTATAGCCTTGCACAATCCCAAACCAGCCGCCAAGGTAACGCCAGCTACCTCTGTAGGGGATAAATCTGGACGAATAAGGATACTAAACCATATGCCTGTACCCTTAGGCGATTTCCACTGTCTGCCCAAGCGACCCTTTCCCAGCGTCTGCTCCTCTGACACCACCACAAGCCCCTGTTCAGCTCCATTTTGTGCTAAGCGTTTAACCTCCTCGTTGGTGGAATCCACCGTGGGAAGGCACAGTATTTCTTTACCAATATAGTGGGTATGCAAGCCCTGTAATACCTCCGCCGCATTTAGTACATTTGTACAGCTTTTCAGCAGATAACCCTTGTTGGTCACAGAATCTATTACATAGCCCTCGTTTCGTAATGCTTTTATATATTTCCAAATGGCAGAACGGGTAATGCCAAAAATGCTTGACAGCTCTTCCCCTGAAACATATTCCTGTTTTTCTTTTAATAACGCTAATATTTTTTCTTTCATATATATCCCCCAAAATGGCGATTTTTTTAACTTCCTTGTTTGACAAATTACGACATACTAATAAAATTAAGGACATCCGTGGATAGCATAAAGGCACTCCACGGATGTAAATTTACTTATTTTTGTCGTATATGATTTTTAAACCTCTTAGCAGCAACGTATCATCATAGATTATTTTTCTGTTACAGTATGGGACAATAACACCTGCCAAGCCACCAGTAGCTATCACCGTTGCCTTTTCACCTATTTCCGCCTCTATCCTATCTATTATCCCATCCAGCATAGCTGCATTTCCAAATATTGCACCGCTTTTCATACAATCTATGGTGTTGGTGCTAACGACCTTTTTTGGTGCTTCTAGGCTAATTTTTGGCAGCTGAGATGTGCGAGAGGTCAGACTTTCCTGTGATATTTTTATACCTGGTAATATCATACCACCGGTATAGTTTGATTTTTTGTCGATTACAGAAACAGTGGTGGCTGTACCCATATCAAAAATAATCATTGGCGGTTTATATTTTTGCAGTGCCGCCACAGCATCTACCACTTGATCGCTGCCCAGCTGTGCAGGGTTATCCAACAGTATGTTTAATCCTGTTTTTATACCAGGTCCTATTACCATAGGGCTTTTACCTGTTATCATCTGTATAGCTTTTTTTAATATTATAATAAGCGGAGGCACCACCGATGACATTATACAGCCTGATATGTCATTAATATCTATGTCATCCAAATCCAGCATACTTTTGAACTCTATTGCATACTGATGCTCTGTTCTGCTAAGGTCAGTAGCTACACGACTTTGTAAAATAATATTGTTATTTTCTAAGCATCCTAAAACTATGTTTGTGTTGCCTGCATCTAGGGCTAATATCATATTTTTCATTCCTTAACCAAAAATAAAATGCTAAAATTATATTGTTGTTAATTATATTTTAATTATGTTTCTTTTGTATTTTAAACAGCACCTTACATACTGCACATGTTAATATTGCGGCTACTATTGCCTCTGGCACACCGTTCACACCAACTATTGCAAGGATAGCACCAATTAACGCATTGCTTTCAATGTTTGTTGCCCGTGCATAGGCATCGCCAAAAAACAAATATATCATGCTCATTACCAATATAGTATTGGTCATTGCACCACATATTCCTGCTATTACAAGGGATACGGTATCGTTTCCTTTTAATTTTGCTAAAAGCTTTTTCAGTCCCACATATACAAAGTAAGGCACAATGCCTACTAATATTCGTGGCACAAAGCAAATAACCAAGCTTAGCGGGTTACCACCCACATCCCCCACCTGATAAAATGGTGAAAAGACAAATGATGTTACTGACGGCGTTATCATATTCATAATAAAGCTGGATAAACCAAACACTCCGCCTAATATCGCACCCTTTTTAGGGCCTAATACTATAGAACCTATTATAACGGGTACATGAATAATTGTGGCTCGTGTCACTCCTAATGGGATGTAACCAATGCCAGGGATAAAGGCCAGCAATAAAATAAGTGCCGTAAATAACGCCAGCTGTGCCATATCCAATGATTTTTTTGATGTTTTTGCCATATTAAATTCCTCCTGCTACTGTTCTTGTTGTAAGGTTAAATAAATTCTAATATAATAAAAGACAAGCTATGGGGAAAAGCCCTGGCAATTTTCATCTACAATCATATTAGATATTAGTATTAACCTTCAAAATTTAAGATACAATGCAATTTTAGCACCTATATTATGCACTTAATCAGTATAAAACGCAAGTTTTTTCTTTACAATAATTTCATAATTGTTATAATGGCATTATAGGAATTAAATTTCACAAATGGCATTTAGTTGGGCAAAAAAATTTATCACAGATTTTTCTGTTTTATAACGTTGAAAGGAGTATGCAATTTCACTTTACAAATTGCATAAATATAATATGTTAAAAGGCAAAACAGTAATTTTAGGTGTAACAGGCGGAATAGCCGCATATAAAATCCCAAACCTTGCCAGTATGCTGGTAAAGCAGGGCTGTAATGTACACGTGTTAATGACACACAACGCTACAAACTTTATTACACAGCATACCTTTGAGGCATTAACTGGCAACAAATGTATAGTAGACACCTTTGACAGAAATCACCCAATGGAAATTAAGCATATATCCTTAGCAACAAAAGCGGACTACTTTTTGGTAGCACCGGCTACTGCCAATGTAATAGGCAAAATTGCCAACGGCATAGGTGACGATATGCTAACAACCACTATCATGGCTTGTAAATGCCCTGTAGCTATAGCACCAGCCATGAATGTTAATATGTACGAAAACCCTATAGTACAGGATAACCTTGCAAAGCTTAAACAGTTTGGCTACACCGTAATACAGCCTGCCGTTGGATATTTGGCCTGTAAAGCCGTAGGTGTAGGTAAAATGCCAGAGCCGTCCACGCTGTACAGCTATATAGAAATGGAGCTGTTCAGCCAAAAGGACATGACTGGTATATCTGTTCTAGTAACGGCTGGGCCTACTCGTGAGCCTATAGACCCTGTACGCTATATAACCAACAACTCCTCTGGCAAAATGGGTTATGCTGTAGCAAAAGCCTGTATGCTTCGTGGTGCTGCAGTAACCCTTGTAACGGGACAAACAGACCTAGATGATATCCCATTCATAGATACTATAAAAATAACCAGTGCAGATGATATGTTCACAGCAGTCACAGCACACAGCGACAAAGCCGACATAATAATTAAGGCAGCCGCTGTTGCCGATTACACCCCTACGGACATCAGCGACCAAAAGATAAAAAAATCTGACAATGATATGCAGATACCATTAAAACGCACAAGGGATATTTTAAAGTATTTAGGTGAGCATAAGCAACCAAACCAGTTTTTATGCGGGTTTTCTATGGAAACCGAAAATATGCTGGAAAATTCCCGTAAAAAGCTTACAAAGAAAAATTTAGATATGATAGCTGCCAACAACGTAAAGGTAGCAGGTGCAGGGTTTAAAAATGACACCAACGTGCTTACCATTATAACCCCAAAGGATGAGCTTCAGTTGAAATTAATGAGTAAATTTGACTGTGCCAACGTATTAATGGACAATATATTAAAGCAAATGCCTAAATAAGACCAGCGAAAGGAAATGCAAATGGAGAATTTTATACCTATATTTATAATTGTGGTTTTTCTTGTTCTGGGAGTATTTCTTTGTATGGGCAAGGGCGGTTTTCTCATTGCAGGCTATAACACCATGTCAAAGGAAGAAAAAGAAAAATACAACACTGTTGCAATATGCAGGTTCATGGGCAAAATGATGTTTTTGTTTGCCGTCAGTGTAGCCATGTGGTGCTTAAGCGACCTGTTACATATAGAATGGCTGTTCTCCGTTGGGATAGCATTATTTTTAGGAACAGTTATATTTATATTTATCTATTTAAACGTTAGCAAGAAATTCAAAAAGAAGTAATAAATATTAAAAATCAATCTATAGCAAAAAAAGGACGGACAAATTAATGCCCGTCCTTTTTGTAATGCTCTTTTTATAATACCAATATTAAACGTTAAATCTAAACAGCACCACATCGCCGTCCTTCATAACGTATTCCTTACCCTCGCTGCGAACCAAGCCCTTTTCTTTAGCAATAGTCATAGTCCCGCATTCCATTAAATCATCATATGCTATTATTTCAGCACGAATAAAGCCACGCTCAAAATCTGTATGAATTTTTCCCGCTGCCTGTGGTGCCTTTGTTCCCTTTTTAATTGTCCACGCACGTACCTCCTGCTTACCTGCTGTTAAGTAAGAGATAAGACCCAGCAAATCATAACAAGCGTTAATTAATCTGTCCAAGCCTGACTGAGATAAACCAATATCACTTAAAAACATTGCTTTTTCATCTGCATCCATATCTACCAGCTGTTCCTCCAGCTCGGCACATATTGGAAGCACAGCTGAATGCTCGCTGTCTGCTATTTTTTTTACTGTTTGATAATACTGGTTATTGTCAATACCACCTGCAAAATCCTGATCGCTAACATTTGCCGCATAAATAATGGGCTTGTTGGTTAGAAGTGAAACCGAGCCTAACAGCTCTGCCTCATCCTCTGTACATTCAACAGAGCGTGCTGACTTACCTTCATTTAATACAGATAAAACCCTTTCAAAAAACTCTAAATCGTTTTGATATTTCTTGTCAGATTTTATAAGCTTTTTAGTTTTGTCTATGCGTCTTTCTATCATCTCAACATCTGACAAAACCAGCTCTAGGTTTATTGTGTCTATGTCACGGGCAGGGTCAATACTGCCCTCTACATGAATAATATCGTCGTTGTCAAAGCATCGTACCACATGAACAACAGCGTCAACCTCACGAATATTTGATAAAAATTTATTACCTAGCCCCTCACCCTTAGATGCACCCTTTACCAGTCCGGCAATATCTACAAACTCTATGGTGGCTGGTGTATATTTATCAGGGTCATACATTTCTGCCAGCTTGTCCAAGCGATAGTCTGGTACTGCCACCACACCTACATTTGGCTCGATAGTACAAAAAGGATAGTTGGCAGATTGTGCCCCTGCATTTGTTATAGCGTTAAATAATGTGCTTTTACCAACGTTTGGCAAGCCTACAAAACCTAGTTTCATTATAATTTACGTCCTTTCAATGTGAAAAAATATTGTTAATTGCCCACAGCACAGCAACAATTACAGGCTGATGAACAACATATATTATAAGGGAGTGTCTGCCTAAAAAGCATAGGGGCGGCACCCACTTTTTATACATAAACTGTGGCAACGGTTTAACGGTAGCCAGATTACCTAAAAAACTTCCGAATAAAAATAAAAATATCCACGGAAGCATTGGAAAATAATCAGATGACACAAAGCCAGCACTAGGAAAGCCTAATGCAAATAAAAAATCTGTTGAATATAGCCATTGTGGCAATTTAATGCACATAATATTAGGAATACTAATAACACCATTAGGTATGCCATAGCACAGCACAAACAACAATGCTGACCCCAACAGACCCACCCTTATAGGTATTTTGTTTATATAGGGCTTAATAAAGGAAAACAATATCATGGCAATGGATAAAAAATGAAGTATGCCAAAAAGTATTGCTATATCTGGAACAGCAATCATCGTCACAATAGTAATAGCTATTGCTACCCCTAACAGCTTAACACCACGCATTAAATTGCTATGGCTTAGCTGTGATGAGAACCCAGCCAACAGTATAAACGCACCCGCTATCAGTGGTTCTATTGGCATCATAGTCATTAACAGCTTAGCACCTATAGGATAGTAAAAAACATAGGTCATAGAATAAAAAAGGTGAAACGTCACCATTAATATTATGGCTATGCCACGCAGGGCATCAACAAAGTGTATTCGGTTATTAGATTTTACTTGTTTTTGCTCAAGCTTCAATAAACCACCTCATAATAGTTTTCATACACTTTACAATTTCTCAAAATATGCTATATTATAGTAGTATATCATTATAGAGGATTTTTGACAATCTTTACGGTGAATTTATTAGGCATAGTTTTTTAATATGTGACCATTTCCTCTTAATTTTAAAACAACGCCACAAAAGAAAGGAATATATAATATATGGAAATCCCACAGATAGGCATTACAATTAAAAAGAAAACAACCGTCACACCTGAACTGCTGGCAAGCTATGTAGGCAGCGGCACAATACAGGTATATGCCACACCAATGGTAGTGGCATTAATGGAAAAGGCTGCGGCAGCTCTGGTACAACCATACCTAGACGAGGGTATTACCACCGTAGGCACACGCATTGCCATTGACCACCTAAGTGCCACACCACAAGATGCACAGGTATATGCCGTTGCTACCCTGACCGCTTTGAATGGCAGAAAATTTGATTTTTCAGTGGAGGCATATGATAACGGTGGCTTAATTGCCAAGGGTGAACACACAAGATTTTCTGTTAAGGCTGATACCTTCTTGAAAAAAGCTCAAGAGAAGCTAGAGGTATAATTAAATGGTGTGTAAATACGACTTGGTTTTGTTTGACCTAGACGGTACTCTAAGCGACTCCGCACAAGGTGTGCAGGACAGTCTGGAATATGCCTTGAAGGCCATGGGCAAGCCTGTACCCAACCTATCCGACAGAAGTATTTATGTTGGTCCACCTCTGCTAGACACCTTTAGGAACTATTTTAAGCTGTCACCAGAGGAATGTGACAAGGGAATAGCTCTATACAAGCAATACTATGAAACAAACGGCATCCTAAAAAACTACCAATATAATGGGCTAGAAAAGCTAATAAGCACTGTTCGTAAAAATGGTAGCATAGCTGTTGTTTCCACATCAAAGCTTGAAGCCTTTGCCTACAGGGTATTGGAAATCATCGGGCTTGATAACTACTTTGACGCTGTATGTGGGTCCAACCTTGATGGCAGCAGACGGGAAAAGGCGGACATTATACGCTACGCAATGGAAAAGGTAAATATTACTGACAGCAGCCATATAGTGCTTATTGGCGACACCGTATTTGACACAATAGGTGCGATGGAAACTGGCTGTGATTTTATAGGTGTAACCTATGGCTTTGGTAAAAAGGAGCAGATGGCAGCTAAGGGCTGTACAAAATTTTCTGACACAGTGGACGGTCTGTACAATTTTTTATTTGAATAAATATTTGCCTGTAAATAACTATCATTATCTTAGGATTTATCCTAAATGTTTTGGGTAATCCCAAAATCAAAGGAATATTCAGGGGGCAGCGTTATGCTGTCCCTTGTTTTAATATACTAGCCTTATATTATTTCCCTATCCCAGCTATTGACAAAGAGCCTTTATAGCATTAATGCACACGCAGAGCCTATTTTCTGCGTGTGCATTTTTATAGTATATATTTTTATTATTTTTCGACTCTCCACTTTATGCCCTGTGGTGTGTCCTCTAAAACTATATGACGAGCCTTCAGCTCATCACGGATAGCATCAGCAGCAGCCCAGTCCTTATCAGCACGAGCCTGTGTACGTTTAGCAATAAGCTCCTCTATTTCTGCATCTAAAGACTTAACCTCCTTGTTTTGAACTAAACCAATAACATCCGTCAGCTCATCAAACAAGTCCAGTGCATATTGGCACAGCTCCTTAGAGGGTGCGTTGTCAGCCACAATGGTGTTAATGTCACGGGTCAGCTCAAATATAGCGGATATACCATCGGCAGTGTTTAGGTCATCGTCCATAGCATTTATGAAATGCTTTCGGTGTGCGTCCAGCCTATCCTTTAGTCCCTGCTCATTAGTCTTAGGGGTGCTGTCCCCACTGTCCATAACAAAAACAAGATTTTCACGGCAGTTATACAGTCTTTCCAGGGATGCCTTGCACTGCTCAATAATATCTGAATTATAGTTAATTGGGCTGCGGTAATGAGATGATATAAGCATATATCTAATAGGCTCATAACCATATTTTTCAGCCACATCACGCACTGTAAAAAAGTTGTTAAGTGATTTTGACATTTTTTTGTTGTCAACGTTTATATAGCCGTTGTGCATCCAGTAATGTGCAAATGGTACACCGTTGCAGCACTCGCTTTGTGCTATTTCATTTTCATGGTGTGGAAATATTAGGTCCTGACCACCACAATGTACATCAATAGTTTCACCTAGGTATTTTCTTGCCATTGCTGAGCATTCTATGTGCCAGCCTGGTCTGCCCTTACCCCATGGTGCCTGCCAGTATGGCTCTCCCTCTTTTGCTGATTTCCACAAAGCAAAATCCATAGGCTCTTTTTTAATATCGCCAATAGATATTCTGGCACCTGCCTCTAAATCCTCCAAGGGCTGATGGGACAGCTTGCCATATTCGTCAAATTTATTTGTGCTGAAATATACGTCACCGCCTTTGGTAGCATAGGCGTAGCCCTTGTCTATTAAATCCTTAACAATGTCTATTATCTCGTCCATATTTTCAGTAGCACGAGGATGAATAGTAGCCTCACGCACACCCAAGCCAGCAGCGTCAGCCTTGTACTCATCAATATATCTATTGGCAATGGTTAGGTAATCCGTACCCTCCTCATTTGCCTTTTTTATAATCTTATCATCAATATCTGTAAAGTTTTGAACAAAGGTTACTGTATATCCCCTATACTCTAAATATCTTCTGAAAATATCAAAAACACATATTGGCCTAGCATTGCCAATGTGGATATAATTGTACACTGTAGGGCCACAGGCATAAATTTTAGCTTGGTTTTCTTTTAGTGGAATAAACTCCTGCTTTTCTCTGGTTAAGGTGTTATAAATTTTCATTTTTTCCCATCCTTTTCTAATTGTTTTATTCTTTCATCTAATAGTGTATATTCATATCTAAGCCTACAAAGCTCCTGTGAAACAGGGTCAGCAATGTGTATTTGGTCTAGCGTTTCATTTTTAACACCATTAATGCGAACAACTCTAGCCGGTACACCAACAGCGGTAGCACCATCCGGCACCTCGTCCAAAACAACAGCACCAGCGGCTATACGTGCGTTGTCACCTACTCTAAAGGGGCCAAGCACCTTAGCACCTGAACCTACCAATACATTATCACCCAGGGTTGGGTGACGCTTACCATGCTCCTTACCTGTACCACCCAGCGTTACATTTTGATATATTGTACAGTTATCACCTATAATAGTAGTTTCACCAATAACAACACCCATACCATGGTCTATAAATAATCCTTTGCCTATGGTAGCACCTGGGTGTATCTCTACCCCTGTTTTATGTCTGGCACGCTGTGATATATATCTGGCAATAAATTTCATATTATGACGAAAAAACCAGTTGGATTTTCTGTAAGCTCTTAGTGCCTTAAAGCCAGAATACAGAAAATAAACCTCAGCCTTACTTCTAGCGGCAGGGTCGCGCCTCATTATAGATTTCAAGTCATCATTTAAAGACTTAAACAAACATATCATTCCCTTCGTTTTTAAAAAACAAATGCCCCGTCCCAAAAAAGGGACGAGGCACAAAAAACGGCTCCGTGGTTCCACCCAGCTTCAGCAGTAGCTCTACTGCTCTTAAACTTGCCCTGTAACGTAGGCTAACGCACAAATATACTGTTATTTCCATTTGTGTGCTGACAGGTGCATTTTATTACTGCTTATTTCAAGCGGATTTTCAGCCGATGACCGCTCTCTCTGTGAAACAGGGTAGCAACTACTTTTCCTGATAAACGCATTTAATCATATTTTATATACTCCATTATATAACAACTTCATCTAAAATGGAACAGGCAAAATATATTTTATTACAATTTTTATTTAGCAGCCTTAAAACATTCCTTGTTATCCTTTAAGTATATAAAACCCGAAACCAGTGTAAGCAGAACTGTTATCCAAATAAGAATTTGGTCTATTATGTAAACTAAAACCTTAATATCTGGCAGCCCATTAGGCAGTGGTATAACATCAAGGGTAATAAGCTGTATAATATACTGTAACAAAATAACCGCAACTATTGCCACAATTTGGCTTACTGTTTTGGCTTTTCCCCATATATTGGCTGATACCACATTGCCCTTTGAGGCAGCTACCAAGCGTACAGAGGTTACGGCAAACTCTCTGAACAGTACAATAATCAGTGGAACTGCACCCATAATACCTAGCTGAACAAAGCAAGCAAAGGCGGCCATTACCAGTATTTTATCGGCTAATGGATCTGCAAACTTTCCAAAGTCGGTTATTTGATTGTTCCTTCGTGCGATTTTACCATCTAACAAATCTGTGACAGACGCTATTATAAACACTATTAAGCACCACAAAAAGCTATGGGGTATTTGTGTTAATAAAAGCAACGCCACAAAAACAGGCACTAAGATAATTCTAAGTAACGTTAGCTTGTTAGGTAAATTCATTAAATCACTCTTTCCTTATTATGAGGCTCAGTCAACCATTGTTCCTATTGGGTCACAGTCTAAATAATCATCAAGCTTCACCCTTACAAGCTCACCTATCTGTGGTTTTCTGCTGTCGATGTTAAAAAACACCTTTCCGTCAACATCTGGTGAATCCGCCTTTGAGCGTCCAAAGTAGCACTGTGCATACTTATCGTATCCCTCTGTAAGCACCTCAATGGTTTTACCCATCAAGGACCTACAATATTCCTCCATAATTATATGCTGCTGTTCCATAATAATTTCCTGCCGATGTGCTTTTATTTCCTCGTCTATTTGATTTTCCATTAGAGCTGCTTTGGTATCCTCCTCTGGAGAATAAGTAAAACAGCCCAGACGCTCAAACCGCACATCATTAATAAACTGTGACAGCTCCTCAAACTCCTTGTCTGTTTCCCCAGGAAAGCCCACGATTAAGGTTGTACGCAGCACAGCATCTGGTAATTTTGTCCTGATTTTGTTAATTAAGGCAGTTAAGCTGTTAACGTCACCACGACGGTTCATTGCTTTTAAAATGTTACCGTTACAGTGCTGCAATGGTAAATCTATATAATTTATTACCTTTTGGTTTGTTGCCATACAATCCAACAATTCGTCTGTTATTCTGTCTGGGTAGCAGTAAAGCATACGTACCCACTGTAGCCCGTCTATTGCACACAGCTGATTAAGCAACGTTGGCAGCATTAGCTTTCCGTAAATGTCCTCACCATATCTGGTGGTATCCTGTGCTATAACAATAAGCTCTTTAACACCATTATTAACAAGGGTCTGTGCCTCTGCTACTAAATCCTCTATTTTTCTGCTGCGGAATTTTCCCCTAATTAAAGGAATTGCACAGTAGGTACAGCAGTTGTCACAGCCATCAGCCACCTTTAGGTAGGCGTAATGCTGTTGTGTGCTTTGTACTCGTCCACCGTTCATTGGCATTTCCAGCTTATCTGGAAAGCTTTGTGGCTTTTTGCCATTGAGTGCTTCCTCTACAACCTGCGCTATATCCCCATTAGCACCTATTCCTATAACTCCATCAACCTCATACAGCTGATCCATAATTTGGTCTTTATAGCGTTCTGCTAAACACCCCGTTACTAATATGGCTTTTATTTTACCCTCTTGCTTCAGCTTACCCAGCTCTAAAATTTCCTCTATGCTTTCCTGTTTAGCTGATTCTATAAAGCCACAGGTGTTTACAATTGCTACATCTGCCATTGCTGGGTCTTCTATTATTTTATAGCCTGCCTGTCTAAGGGTAAACAGCATCATTTCAGCATCTACCTGATTTTTTGCACAGCCAAGGCTTACTATTGCGACTTTTTTCGCCATTTCTATTTCCTCGTTTTTCTTTGTAATATTACGCATTTTCACAGTACAACGTTATGTACATTTTATCACAATAGTTATGTTTTGTCACTTGGAAATTATCTATTTAAAAATACTCTGGCTTTTAACGCCACCAGCCATATTAATACTAAACCCTAACAGAATAATAGTCCTGCTATGTGGAGCTTTTAGTCACCCTATGAATAATAGCATGGACAACAAATACAAGCTGCAAATAAAATTGGGCTGCCACTGCTGGTAACCCAAAAAATTGATATGTTAATAATATTCCTCATTGCTGTTCATTGCTGTTTTTATGTCACCATAGCCATAGCCCATACGCTGTAAATATGCAGCTGCACGTCTGTTTATCTTTTCATCCTCATGATACCGTGGGTATTTTTTCTCCAATATAACCTTTATCTCACCTATTGTGTCAAATTCCATTTCGTCTATAATTTTATCTATTAAATCTCGGTCTATGCCTTTTTCTCTAAGCTTATATGCTATACCCCTAGGTGCCATATGCTTACTGCGTAACAGCTGGGCTGCATATCGTTTGGCATAATTTTCATCATTTACAAGTCCCAGCTCCTCCATCTTATCCGCTGCCTGCTCTGCCGCCTCTTTGGAGCAGGTACGGCGTATTTTATCACTAAGCTCTTTTTTTGAGTGGTCACGATAACCAATTAGGTATAACGCCTTTTCCTTTGCACGGTAGGCATCGGATTTATCTATAATATCCTTTAGCTGTTGGTCATCTATTTCCACACCTGCTTTTATACCCTCCTTCATAAGGGTAAAGGTGTCCAGCTTCATAGCAAATTCGCCATCAATATATACAGCGCTTAATGATTTTCGCCGTGGCTCTATAGCAGTTATTAACATATATTCAACCTCAATCAAAAGCCGAATGTATACACATTCGGCTTTTGGCATATCCAAAAAGGTCCAATTTTTTAACCTTTTCGGACACCCCTTTAATTATATTTTATTCTTCTACCATAATATCTATATTTTTATCAACAGCCTTTGGTGCTGGGTTTTCTTCCTCCGCATCCTCTATAACCTTTTCGTTCTTTTCTGCTGGCTTTTTCTTTGCCTTCGCCTTTAGTCCCTGCTCCTTCAGCTTTATCATAAGCTGTTCTTCAACGCTTTGTGCAATATCTGGATTTTCCTCAAAGAATATCTTTACATTGTCACGGCCTTGACCTAACCGTGTACCGTCATAGGAAAACCACGCACCGCTTTTTTCTACAATATCGTTATCAACCGCTAAATCCAGCAGCTCACCCACACGAGATATTCCCTTGCCATACATTATATCAAAAAATGCCTCTTTAAAAGGAGGGGCTATTTTATTTTTAACTACCTTTGCACGAGTTCTGGAGCCTATCATATCCCCTCCAGCCTTTAGTGTTTCAACACGTCTAATATCTATACGGACAGACGCATAAAATTTTAATGCACGTCCGCCGGGGGTAACCTCTGGATTACCGTAAACAACGCCCACCTTTTCACGCAGCTGGTTAATAAATATAGCAACACAGTTGGATTTTGCAATAGCACCCGCCAGCTTTCTAAGAGCCTGTGACATTAATCGAGCCTGCAAACCAACGTGGCTGTCACCCATATCCCCCTCTATCTCTGCACGGGGTACCAGTGCCGCTACGGAGTCAACAACAATAACATCAATGGCACCTGAACGAACCAAGGCTTCTGTTATTTCCAACGCCTGCTCACCTGTGTCTGGCTGTGAAACGATTAGGCTGTCTATATCTACGCCTAAAGCCTCTGCATATACAGGGTCTAAGGCATGCTCAACGTCAATAAACGCAACATTACCGCCGTTTTTTTGCCCCTGTGCAATACAGTGCAGGGATAATGTGGTTTTTCCTGATGATTCTGGCCCATATATTTCTATAATTCTGCCACGTGGTAAGCCACCTATTCCCAATGCTATATCCAGTGACAATGAGCCTGTTGAAACATGACCTACGTTCATCGCCTGATTTTGACCTAAACGCATTACTGCGCCCTTGCCAAATTGCTTTTCAATTTGACCTAAAGCTGTTTCTAATGCCTTTTCTTTGTTGGTTTCTGTACTTACTATTTTGGTAAGCTTTTTTTTATCTGCAGCCATTAGTGACCTCCGTATCTACGCCAAAGCGTATGTAAAATTCTCATTTTTTATCGTCTTTAATTATATATTACCCTGTATAAAAAAGCAATAGAACAGCCTTTAAAAAACGAACTCTTGTTTGCAAAGTCCCCTATATGGGACAGCTTATAGCCTGCTATGGTCTGTACACTCCACTGATTCCACGCTGAATTTCCTGTATATCCAATGCCTGTTTAATCTGGGTGAAGCCAGCACTTTCCATTATTTGTTTTACGGTATCAAGCTGTCCTTCGCCTAACTCAAAGACCAGCACGCCACCCCTTTTTAGCAGTGATGACCATTTATTGACGATTACCCTGTAAAAATCATAGCCATCTGTACCACCATCCAACGCCATAAGCGGTTCTAGCTGTACCTCTGGTTCTAAGGTAGCTATAACCTGACTTTCAATATATGGCGGGTTAGAGATGATAACGTCAAAAAAGTTTTCCACATAATTTACATAATCTGTGAAAACATCGCCTGTAACTATCCCTACGTTTTCAGCCTTATTAAGTAAAACATTTTTCTGTAAATATTTAAATGCTGTGTCTGATTTTTCCAAAGCTGTTATATGTGAAGCTTTATATGCATCACCTAGTACAACGGATATTGCACCACTGCCGGCACACAGGTCAATAATATTAAGTGGCTTATCCCCAAAAATTCTATTAATCTCACTTTGGCACAGCTCTACAACTACGCTGGTATCCTCTCTAGGAATCAGCACACCCTTACCAACACAGAAGCTGTGCTCCATAAAATCCCATACCCCTATTATATATTGCAGGGGTTCATGGTTTTTTCTGCGATTTATTAATGACAGCAGCTTATCTGCCTGTGCATCCTGTACCTGCATATTACCGTTCATAATCAGCTGTTGTCTGCCAAAGCCACAAGCACTTTCAAATAGGCACATAGCATCAAAGGCAGGACTGTCCAGCCCTGCCTGCGAAAGTATTGTCTTTGATTGTCTGTATAGGTCGTTATATGTCATTACCCTTTATACACCCTCTGTGGTATTTGATACCTGCTTTTCAATAGGCTGTTCATCCTCCACAGCCTTTCCACCGATTATATCCTCGCCATTTTCAGGGATAACTGGTTTCATAGCCGCTATAGCAATCTCTATCATTGAATCATCTGGTTCCTTCGTTGTAATACGCTGTGCCCATAAACCTGGAGCCGCTATGATTCTAGTAGCCAAATTATCATACTTGCCACAAATTTTTATTAGCTCATATCCTATACCACAGGATACAGGCAGCAATAAAATCTTTACAGCTGAACGTAAGAATGGATTTGTAAAGGGGACAAACAAGCCTATAATAATACCAATTAACAACATAATTACCAAAAAGCTTGTACCACAGCGTGGATGAAAACGTGTATGCTTTCTAACGTTTTCCACCGTTAGCTCTTCTTCGCTTTCATAGCAAAAAATTGTTTTGTGTTCGGCACCGTGATATTGAAAAACACGCTTCATATCAGACATTTGTGAACAAGCCACCACATATGCCAAAAACAATATTATTCTTAAAACGCCCTCAAACACTGAACGTGTAAACCTGTCATCTGTAAGCCACGCCAGACTGCCGTTAGCCTGTCCCAACGCACCGGTAGATGCATTGTACAGCCATGTTGGCAGCACAAAGAAAAGACCTATGGCTAATGCCACACCAAGGACGCTGGCAATCACCATTAACACGTTCATAAACTTTTCACCAAAAACCTTGTCTATCCACTTTTCAAATTTTGATGGCTCATCATCCTCTGGAACATCCTCTATTGCCTTATTAGCAGAAATCATAAGTGCTTTATAGCTTAACCGCATAGAATCTATCAGCCCTACTAATCCACGTATAAATGGCATACGAAGGATTTTGTGTTTGGCACCCAGCCCCGAAAACTCAAGCTCCTCTGTATATATTCCTTTATTTTCTGTTCTAACTGCCACCATTGTTTTTTTTGGTCCACGCATCATTATGCCTTCTATTAAGGCCGAACCACCAATAGAGGTAATTTTCTTAACATTTTCTTTTCCCTTAGCCATTACATTCTCCTTTTGGTATAGTTATTTTATTTATCCTCGTCATTAGTATGCAGTATAGGAAACGTCAACGTAACCGTTGTACCTATGCCCTCGGTACTTTCTATCTCCAATGAACCGTTATGCAAATTCATAATTTCATCAACAACTGCCAACCCAATACCTGAACCACGCTGTGTCTGGTTAGCCTTATAAAATTTATCCTTAATATGTGGTAAATGCTCTGCGGGAATACCACAGCCGTTATCACTAATTGTAATCTTTATGTTTTCGTCATCGTCCTTTACTTCTATACCTATAACACCACTGGCTGGTGTATATTTTAGGGCATTGTCAATAATATTAATAAATACCTGACGCAGTCTGTTCTTATCACCTAAAACTGGCGACACATGGGCTGGTTCATCATACAGCAAGTGTTTATTTTCGGTTAATGCACGTTCACGTAGCATATATATAGCCTCGTCCAGCTCTGCTAAAATATCTATCTTATCCATATTGACAATCATTCTGCCACTTTGAATACGGGAAAAATCCAACAGCTCCTCAACAATGCCTGTCAAGCGTTCGGTTTCATTAACTATAACAGTCATACCCTTCTCCATGGTTCTAAAATCTGGGGTATCACCCATACGCATTGTTTCTGCCCAGCCCTTAATAGCAGTCAGCGGAGTACGCAGCTCATGAGATACAGAGGAGATAAAATCGTTTTTCAGTTTTTCAGAGTTTGCCAGCTCACCTGCCATATAATTAATAGAGTCTGACAGCTCACCTATCTCATCATCGTACATCTTGTCCAGCTTAGCATCAAAATCGCCCTGTGCTATACGCTTTGCTGTTGCGCTCATTTCTCTAATTGGATTAACGATAGACCTAATAAAGTATGTCCCTGATAGAACCACAAAAAATATAACTAACAGTCCAACAACAATCATTAGGGTTATAATAACAAATATCTGCCGGTTAGCCGCCTCCATGGATACACAATAACGCACAGAACCCACCATATATCCGTTACTGTCCTTAATTATTTTAGTAACAGCCATAACGCTTTCACCAGAGGATTGAGTACCTGTCCAAAAGCCATAATCATTATCAGCTGCTTTAGCTAAGGTGTAATCCTGCATTTCCATATTTTCATCAGGCGGAAAGCCAGTAGACGTTATAATAACCTTACCCTTAGAGTCTAGTATCATCAGCTCCATAAGGTTCTTGTCAGGGAACTTTTCAACATAGCTTCGTGCAGCCGTTTCAAACTCGCTGTTACTGTTACTTACAAGCACATTTACAAGCTCGTCCGCACGTCCGCTTAATGTTTGTTCAATACCATTATAATAGTAGCTTTGCAACATTAATGATAGAAAAATAACCAATACAACCACAATTACCAATATTACGCCTAGGGTATTTACTATCCATCTGCGTGTTATGCCTTTAGTCATTTTTCTACTCTCCTTTATCACAAAATAGCCCTTAATTTTTTATTTATCAGCTTGCTTCCCATTTATAGCCTAATCCCCAAACAGTAACAATATATTTTGGATTAGACGGTTCGTCCTCAACCTTCATTCTTAAACGTCTAATATTAACATCTACAATTTTTTCCTCTCCTACATAGGATTCGCCCCAGACGTGGGTCAAAATATCTGTTCTGTCCAATGCCGCACCGGGGTTTGAGAAGAAATATTCCATAATTTGAAACTCAACCTGAGTAAGCTCTATCATTCTGCCATTTTTCAGCAAGGCTCGGTTACGCAGGTTTAAAACAAACTCTCCACTTTTTAGCTCTTCTTTAAAGTTGCTTTTTTTATCCTGTCTGGCTAATGCCACACGTCTGTGCAGGGCATCTACTCTGGCTACTAGCTCTGATGGTGAAAAAGGCTTTGTAACATAGTCGTCTGCACCTAGCATAAGTCCTGTAACCTTGTCCATTTCCTGTGTTTTGGCAGTCAGCATAATTATACCTATGTCCCCGTCCTTTACACGCAGCTCCTTGCACACCTGAAAGCCGTCAATGCCGGGCATCATAATATCTAAAATAGCAACGTCAAAATCTCCGTTATGCTCGTTGTATTTTTCCAAGGCTACCTCACCACAATCTGCCTCTACAACATCATAGCCAGCACGAGTTAGGTTAATAACCACAAAGTCACGTATAGCCGATTCGTCCTCACAAACTAAAATCTTTTTCATCTTTCATCCTCCTACAAAGATTGTTTACCATATATTTCAGTATATTTATTTTAAATTATCTTTATTAAATTTGCAACATCATTATTAGATATCGCATATTCTGCTGGTATATTGTCAGCTAGCTTTAACGTGTACACATAGCCGTACATCTTTGTTGCTAAATAATAGCCCTCGCTAGATTTATTTTGTGAAACCGCTGCCCAGTCCTTTTCTGTGAAAACCTGTATAGTCATAATCAAGTCCCCTGTTGTGGCGGGCTGTGACGTAACGGTTTCTGGTGCTGGAGATGTTTCTGTTGTGCTATCCTCTGTTGCTGGAACAGTAGGTGGTTCCGTTATCTGCTGTGACCTGTCAAGCTGGTAAAACTTCATGGTTCTGGTAGCTGTGTCGCTGGTAGCTGTAACATTATTTTCCCAGCTTTTAGGCAGCAGAAAATAGTATCCGTCTGCATAGCTGGCTACTGTATATGCAACAGGCATCAGCTGGCTTGTTGTAACATCCATTTTAAACCATCTGTTCAAATTACACAAAGTTTCTGTGGAATTTTCTGGTACAGACCCCTCCATCACCATCTCCTGAGGTATTTCCATTATGTTATCATGGTCTATATCACGGCATACCGCAACGGTTTGACGTGATGTAGAGTTTGTTGTAATGTCCTGATGATTTTTCACATTTAATGGGTCTATTAATGCTCCGCTGGCTTTATCAAAGTAAATAACCTCCGACAACAGCTGTTCGTTGGCCGTTGTGCCGTCTAAAAACAAAGCCAAATTATTATTATCTATCTTTCCTATTTCTACATTAGTATATTTAATTACATTTGGGTTGGTGTATGTGCTACCAACCATTTTAAGCTGTGATGTACCGTTCTCATTAACAAAGCTATATAAACGCACTATGGCAGTTTTATTCTGCTCTGTGGTAGGTGACAGCAGTATAAGGTCATCTGTTCCGCTGCCTGTCAAATCCCCTGTAGCCATATCGGAATATGTTGTATCTATCACGTTTTGTTCCATATCATCTAAGGAATACTTATAATATGTAACCTGACTGGTTTCCCCTATAAAGGAGCTCCAGCCTACTATTATTTCCTTTACACCGTCACCGTCTATATCTGTTATAAACACCTTGTCTATATCAAAGTTCTTGTTAGTAAAGGAGCGAACCGCTTTCCATTGCCCACCTGCTTCGTTTAAAAATAATAGGTTGGTTGTTGTGGTTTCAGCGTTGGTTCGATATATTACCATTGCCTCCTCATTACCATCACCATTTAAATCTTCTGTAATAATGGCAGAGTGATAATCACCCTTTTTAGGATATTGTAGCGTATAATCCGTTCCAACAGTATTATCTATAACATTTTGAATTTCTGCTTTTTCACCTGTTGCACGTGGTGGACGCAGCAGCTCTGTATCATTTAAACCAATAGATGAACAGCCAGAAAATGACGATACAACCATTACTGTTGATAATATGATGGATATAACCTTTATTTTTTTGTTCATTTTCCGTCAGTCCTCTCAATATTTATTTTCTATGTTATAAATTTACCATTTTAGCTATGGCAAAATTAATAGGTATCCCCTGTGCTGAAAACATTTTTTCGTGTTCTGTTTCAATATTTCCCACTACATCGCTGTTGTGCAAATCATAGGTTAGATATGTAACCTGAAATCCGCTTTCCTTAAAATATAGCAGGCTATCATCAAACAGTGGTCTGTCATCGGTTTTAAAGTATATTTCCCCATTTCTTTTTAAAAATATTTTATACAATTCTAGTTGTCTAGGATATGTCAGTCTTCGTTTGTTGTGTTTACCACGAGGCCACGGATTACAAAAATTAATATATATTCTGTCCACGGTATCCTGTGGTGACATCATCATTTCTATTCTTTCTATATTTTGTGCCGTTAACAGAATATTGTCAACTGTTCGGTTGTTCTCATCAAACAATTTCACAATATTTCTTCTGCCTACTGCTAACACTTCGCTTTTTATATCTACACCTAAGTAATTTATATCTGGATTGTTCAGCGCTATTTGTGCTACAAAGCTACCCTTACCACAGCCCAGCTCTAAGTGAATTGGCTGTACCTTTTTAAAGCTTTCTGTCCATTTCCCTCTGTTTTCCACAGCACTATCTACAAAAAACTCACACGCCTCCAGCTCTGGTCTTGCCCAAGGCTTTCTTCTCATTCTCATTTGACCACCACCGATTTTATATAATTTATCAGTGTTACGCTGGCTAGTCGTTCAATATCCTTTGGCTCATCAGGCAATACGATAACAACCTTATTATCTGCTGTCAGCACATATCCTGTGGCCGTGTTTAACGCCATTAGCTTTTGGCTGGTAAAATCTTTTTCTCCCGTTCCTAATCCCGCTGACAAAACAGGCATTAACCCATTTTCATCTGTGCGTTCAACATCTCCAATAACCACAACAAAATCATAATGTGCTAAGCAATAATTCATCTGTCTGCCAAAATCCTCTGATGATACTGCCGCAGATATATTTTTAGCCTCCATCATGCCATTGTCCAAGGTCCTGTTTAATGCGGCTTCACAATATCCTGTTTTTCGTGCTGTATAAAAAATTAGAGCGTAATTCATATAATACTTCTCCTGTTTTCATGTACATTTATAGCCCTTTAGCCTTACCAAAATCAAAAACCAGCTTTGTATATGACCACTTTTAGAAAGCGGTTATGCCCCTAAAAGTGGTCTGCTTATTAAAAAATTACTATGGCTGCGGATTAACAGTTACAACACAGGACACCTCTAGCCCTCCAACAGTAGCTGTTACTTTTGCTGAGCCAGCACCCTGTGCCGTTACCAAACCGTTTTGTGTAACCGTGGCAACACCTACGTTGTTGGATGTCCATGAAATCTGGTTATCATCGGTGTTTACAGGTGTCAAGGAAGCCTTTAGCTGTGACGTATCCCCAATATTTAATGTTATAGCAGCTGAATTAATTGAAACTGACTGCAGCGGAACGTGAACTACTATTTCACAAGTAGCTACATGACCCTGTCTAGTAGTAGCCGTAATCTTGGCTGTACCTGGGTTATGTGCTGTTACAACACCTCCTGCAGCTATAGTTGCTACGTTAGCGTTGCTTGTTGACCATGTTATAGATTTATCGCTGGTATCCTGAGGATTCCATAAAATAGTCAAGGTTTCCTCATCACCGCCGTTCATAGTCATTTGGCTATAGTCAAACATTACAGACTCGTCTAAAATTGCCGGTGCTTCAGTAGCCGGTTCTGGCGGTGCCTCTGTAGCCGGAGGGTCTGTTTCCTGTTCCTCTACAGTTTCCACATTAGTGGCAGGCTGGGTTGGCTCGTCAAAATCATATAGCGTAAACATTCTTTCCTTACCCTGTAGGTTGCCCTTACCGTCATACCATGTGATGCTGCCATCCTTGTATGCCTGACTAAACGTAGTAACCTTAGGCTTAGCTGATGTATTACCGCCGTAGTAGACATCAGGCCATAGAGGGTCAGCGTTTAGGCTGGCTTTATCAACGTCTACACTAGTGTCTTCTCCTGCACGTACCTTTCTGGCAACTACTACTGTCCTAAACTCGCTGTACTCGTATGAACAGGTTGATAACGTCAGCAGCTGGTCATCCTCGTTTACTGTTACCGGTGTATCTATCATGGAGCGTTCACGGACAAGGTGAACATAGTTCATAAACTCAGCATCACTGTCAAAGCTGCCTGTTAGGTAATTGAAAAATTTGCCTTGGGATTCCAGCGTATTAGTTTTAAAAACAGAGATTATTTTATAAACGCCATCTCCCTCTGGTGTATCAAAATGTATAGTAGGTGTTTCCTTATAAAAGTCTAAATCCCCTTCATACTTACCATAATACATTAGGTTTTGGAACATACTGCCGTCATTCATATGATGACCATGCAGAATCATATTTTTAGAATTAGCACCTTTATCACTGCGGTAATCCATAAATATACTACCGTAGCCACTGTAATTTTTATCAAAATCTCTATACAGATAATACTGGCTGTCGTCATCGTCACCCTCATGCTGTAAAACAGGGTAATCAATAACAGTGTTATCCAAGCTTAGCCATGCAACTATTTCATCATTTTGTTCCTTTAAAGCATCCCAATCGTGACTAATGGTAGCCAACACCTCACCTGATTCAGGGTCTGTTACTACTTCAGTAGCTTCGGTTTTAGCAACATCCCTTAGCTCACGGTATTTTTCATTGTTTAAATATGGGTCAATAACCATTACCTTAATTAAAATAATTGCAGTTACAAGGAACACAATTATGGCAACATCAAAAATTATTTTTCTAACTACTTCCTTACCCTTATCCCCTTTAACAGGAATAAAGTTCCGTGTAAAAAAGTTACCAGTTTTCACCTTTGCATTATCTGGCACTTCTCCCAGCTCGGCAACCTTAGCCTCCTCTAAATCCAGCTCTCCAGGAATAGCTATCGGTGCTTTTTTAGCTTTCTTTTCATCGCTAACACTAGAAATCTCGTTACCTATCTGTGGTGTTCTTTCTGACATACCGTCAATAGGTACGTTATTAAGAGAAAACTTTATGCCCTTAGCACATAATTGGTTATCAGCAATAGGATTTACAGCTATGGCTTCCTTTATTGCCTGTGGTACAGCTATTTCTAAGGTCTGTCTGCCCATCTTTGGCAATAAAACGATTTTCTTTCCATTTAAAAAGAAACAATATCCCTTAAAGCCACCGCCTAGATTATCCAAATACACTCCGTTGGCTACCTCTGTGCCTATAGAATAATCATGTGTAGTACCAGAGTTTTTGCCATACATATAATCCTTTTCTACTGTATTGCCCTTTGCACACAGACCACAAACAGCATTATAAGTTATACTGCTGTCAGGATGCTCATCAAACGCATTTGGCACCAAAATAATATCAATATTTTCATGAGGTGAAACCGATTGTTTAATACTCTGAACTATCTTTTGTCGTTCCTCGTTCAGTCTAGTTTTATAAACAACGTTTACCTTTATGACGCGCAGGCTCTCTGCAATAGATGGTAGCACCTCATCTATTGCTTTAAACTGTTCTCCTGTTTTTCGCATTAAATATATTTCTGCATTCATAAAAAATCCTCCTGCTGCAACTTTTGGGATTATTTTCACATTCTATATAATTAAGAAATAAAAGCTATTACTTACCTAGTTTTAATGTATCAGCTTTTTTTACCATAACCTATTTTTGTTAGCTTTAAGCTGCCCATTGCTCTATCTATCATACCATCTATATCTAAAATTTCTTCCGCCTGTTTAACATATTTTAATACAGGTCTAGTACGGGGATGCTTTGGGGTAAATACAGTGCAGCAATCCTCAAAAGGCTCTATTGACGTATCAAATGTGCCTATTTTTCTGGAGATAACAACTATCTCGTCCTTGTCCATACCAATCAGCGGTCTAAAAACAGGCATTGAACAAGCCTCGTCGGTACAGGCTATGGCGTGTATAGTTTGGCTGGCAACCTGACCTAAGCTTTCACCTGTTATTAAAGCCGCACATTCCTTCTGCTGTGCAATGCGTTGGCTAATATTCATCATAAACCTACGCATTATTATAGTAAACAGCTCCTCAGGGCATTTTTCCTTTATCTGCTCCTGTATTTCTGTGAACGGCACTGTGTACATATTCAATCTGCCGCTGTACCTTGACACTGTTTCCAACAGCCTGTAAACCTTGTCCTCTGCACGCTCGCTAGTATATGGTGGGCTGGCAAAATGTACAGCAGTCAGCTCAATACCTCTTTTTGCCATCATATAAGCCGCCACAGGGCTGTCTATACCCCCAGATATTAATATTACAGCCTTACCACCAGTACCTACCGGTATACCGCCTGCACCATGGATAACACCGCCACGCACATATGCACCAAAGTCACGAACCTCTACTGTAACCGTTAGCTGTGGGTTTCTGACATCCACCTTTAGATGAGGAAACTTGGCAGATATAAAACCACCTAGGTCAGCACATATCTGAGGTGATGTCAAGGGAAACCGCTTATCAGCACGTTTAGCCTCCACCTTAAAGGTTGAAACGTCCTCCAGCTCCTCTGATAAATAGTCAATGGTCTTTGCCTTTATATCGTCCATATCCTTTTGTGCTACACAAGCACGAGAAAATGTAGCTATACCAAAGGTTTTTCCTACTATTTCTGTAGCCTGCTCCATATCAGCATTATCTTCCATTGGTTTTATATATATAGTTGATTGTGCAATCTTAATTTGAAACCTTCCTGCCAAGGATAATCTGTTGCGTAGATTTTTAAGCAGCACATCCTCAAACGTATGCCTGTTTAAACCCTTTAAAACAATTTCTCCGACCTTTACCAATATAATTTCTTCCATTAATAAAATCCTTCCAATTAACTCACTGTGTTTTTATGCCTTCATCAAGGTTTTTACACCCTGCTTTAATGCTGACACCAGCATATCTATATGTTCAATTGTGTTATATTTTGAAAAGCTTACCCTTATAGCTGAATCAATTGCCCTTGCGTCTAAGCCCATTGCCTGTAGCACATGGCTTTTTTGACCCTTTGCACAGGCAGAACCGCTGGACACATAAACGCCCTGATTTGCCAAAAAATGCAGCATGGTTTCGCTGCGAATACCCAAAACAGAAAAGTTCAAAATATATGGCAAGCAGTCCTGTGACGAATTAATGTGAATTTGTGATATTTCACATAGCTGTTGTCGTAAGTAATCGTTAAGCTGTTGTATCTGTTCTATATTATTATAGTCAATTTCCTGTACCGCCTGTCCAAAGCCACCGATTAAGGGCGTAGCCTGTGTGCCTGGACGCAGACGTTTTTCCTGTTCTCCGCCAAACTGTCGTGGCAGCACACGAACACCTTTTTTTATGTACAATGCACCTGTACCCTTAGGTCCGTGAATTTTATGTGCTGTTATTGTTATAATATCAGCACGCAGCGTAGATGCCTTTACTGGTATTTTGCCAAAGGCTTGTACACAATCACAATGAACAACCGCTGGTGCATTTTTTCTTTTTATAATGCGAGCAAGCTTTTCCACTGGCTGTACAGCACCTATTTCATTGTTAACGTACATTAGAGAAACTAAGATAGTATCCTCGTTAACCGCATTTTCTATATCCTCAGCATCAACAACGCCCTGACAATTAGGTGTCAAAAACACCACATCAAAGCCCATAGCCTGTAAATGCTTACAGGTGGAGATAACGGATGAATGCTCCGACTGGCTGGTAACTATTCTATTGCCCATACGTTTTCTGGCATTTGCTACACCCATTATGGCTAGGTTGTTAGCCTCTGTACCACCGCTGGTAAAGGTTATCTCCTGTGGTGTTACACCTAAAGCTGTAGCTATGTTTAATCTGGCTTTTTCCATTTCTCTTTCAGCGTTTATGCCCATAGAATGAAGTGACGACGGGTTCCCGTAATTTTCTGTTAAAAGCGTTGCAACCGCCTGTGCAGCAGCGGGGCTGACAGCCGTAGTTGCGCTGTTATCCAAATATGCCTTACTATTAATACTTGTCACCTCTTATGGTAAAGTTAGATTTGTACTCAACTTACATTATACACAAATTTAGGCTATATTCCAATAGTTGTTTTAAATTTAACAAATTGTTCTAAAATGACAACTGATAAGGAATAAAAACACAGCATATTGGGAAAAATTTTTGTTGTAAGGAAGTGATAATCTATGAAAATTTCCAAAAACCAATATTCAAAAATGACTGAAAAAGCCTCACCCAACAGCCCCATACTTAAAAACTGTATAATGGCATTTCTCGTTGGTGGTGCATTTTGCACCCTTGGTCAAATGCTGATAAACCTATATATGTACTTTGGTATGGAGCAAAAGGACAGCCGTACGCTAACATCTATCACGCTGGTCTTTTTGGGAGCGTTGCTGACAACTATTGGTGTATATGACAATTTGGCAAAGCACGCTGGTGCGGGCAGCTTAGTTCCTATAACGGGCTTTGCAAACTCTATTGTTTCCCCTGCTATTGAATTTAAAAGCGAGGGCTATGTTCTGGGTTTAGGTGCTAAAATGTTTATCATAGCTGGTCCTGTTTTAGTTTACGGTATAACCACATCAGTAATTTATGGCATAATTTACTATATCTATACTTTGTTTATATAATAGCCCTTATATTTAATTTTGTTACAGCAAAGGCAAGGATGCGTAGGGGTGAAAAAAAGCTTCACATAGCTTATTTATCGTTATATTTAATATGGCACAGAAGAATGGTATTGTACCATTTTTCTGTGCCATTGTTATTACATATCACAAAAATTCTTTTAGCTTCTTCACATTGTTTTCTTCCATTTTTCCCAGCTCCTTCATCAGCGACAAGCTTTCTGGCTTGGCATCAGCCTTATATTCCCGTGACTTTTTAATAGACTGTACAATGCCCATATTGCTACCAAGCACAAGCATTTCAGCTATATGTGAAGCAGAGTGATCTGTCATGGTCTGCATATTGACCATTAGATAGGTCTTCATCTTTTCCATTGCTGACAAGCCTTTTTCATCTATACCGCTGTCATTTAGCATTTGCTGTGCCCTTTGATGAATATCCTGATACTCCGTAAGCTGTGATTTTAACTGCTCCTGAAGGTCTGTCTGTTCTACCATAGGTAAAAGCTGTGTTATTGTGTTTACCCCCATTTGAGAGTTTTGGTAAACAAAGTTTAGTAGCTCTGAATTGCTGTTCATATTATCACACTCCTGTACTTATTATCCTCTGACAGCCGTGTAATATACGCCCCTTACAAAAAAAGCAGCCACTCCTGTGACTGCTTTTTCTCATTTTTATTTTTACTTAGCTGGAAATTCTGTGATAATTTTTGCAATATATTGCTGTACCAAAACTAAATCTGAAACAGTAATCCTGCCGTCGCAATCAACATCCGCAGCCGTAAATCTTTCATCCTTTAAATCATACAGCTTTATAAGATTCTTCTTGATTAATAAAACGTCCTTTCCGTTGATAACAGCGTCACCGTTAATATCACCTAATGTTACGCCAGTACCTTGGGTGCCAATATTTTGTGTGGAAACGCCAACCGCACCAGCTGATACTGTCATTGTCACGCACATAGCCACACCTGTCAAAGCTGATAAAAATTTTTTTGCTGTCATTTTCATACATCCTTCCAACTAATTATTTTTTAAGTAAAAAACAAGGATTTTATTTCCACTAAAATTATACCCTTATGAACAAACAAATACCAGTATTTTCAAGGTGATTTTAAAAGTTGGTGGCTTGTTAATATAATTTTAAAAATACCAACAGCTTTTTTGTTGTTTAGTTAATATTGCCTTATAAAACCTTAAGACAAAGTAGGATTTTTCTAGTGAATTTCCCAGTATAGAGCCATTTTTTCTAATATAGTAAAACATTATATTAACCATATTTACCTTTATACAATCAGGAATTTTACGTCATTTTTAGTCATATTCAGTCATTGATTTTGATAGAATTCCGCCATATTAGTATCGTCTGTATTTCCCTCATATTGTTTTTATAGGCTTGTCAATATGAACAATATGTTTTATACTATTCTTAACCAATAAAATAGGTCTAACATATGAAACTTGTTAACCATCTATTGTTGCTTTAATTAATATAATGCCACATTTAGTTAAGTCTAATCTATAAAAAGGAAAATAAATCATGCTTAAAAGCGGAGATTTCAACACTACAAAATGGATATACAAGCGTTTGCGTAAACACCGTATTAAAATGCTTATTTTAATATTAGCAAACGTCATAGCCGGAGCCCTTGGTTCTGTTATGGCGATTATCTGCAAAAACATAATTGACACCGCCATAGGTCAAAACATAAATGGTGTTATTTTATTTGCATTGTGCCTGCTGGGCATAATCCTAATACAATTCGGATTAAAGCTTTTCTGTGATAACCTACAGGAATATATTCGTGCTAGGGTATGTCAAAATTTTCAAAGCGACCTGCTGTATAAAATAGAAAAGAAAAAATATCCCAATTTATCTAAATATCACAGCGGTGTGCTGATGACTCATTTATTTAGCGATGTTGGTATAATTTCCTCCAACGTAGCTGGTCTGCTGCCCACATTTGTAAATGTTGTAACACGTTTGGTAACATCGTTAACATTGTTATTTTACTTTGACACCTTTTTAGGCACCATCTCATTAATAGCTGGTGTTTGCGGGCTGTCATCTATTATATTAATCAGAAAAAAAATAAAAATACTCCATAAGGATGTACAAAAACAGTCTGGTAAGCTGCGTTCTATTATGCAGGAAATTGTCACCAAGCTACTGCTCATAAAAATTTTTCGTGCTGAGGACACTATGCATCAGGAGGCAGAAAAATATCAGGAAAGCTTCTTTAAATCACAGATGAAACGCAGGGGCTACACTATTACTGTAAACAACAGCTTAGGCTTGATTTTTAAGTTTGGCTACCTATTGCTTATAATCTGGGGTGCTGTGGGGCTGTTTAACGGTACATTAACATATGGTACATTAACAGCCGCCATACAGCTGTCATCACAGATACAGGACCCATTTAACACGCTATCTGGCTTTGCACCTGCTTTTGCAGAAACAACCGCCTCTGCTGAACGTATCATTGCCCTAGAAAACTTGGAAAATGACGATTTCACTCAGGGCATACCCAGTAATTTGTACGACAATCTAAAATGTATAGAATGCAGCAATATATCCTTTCGATATGATGCTTCCATCCACAGCAACGATAACGTTTTCAGCAATGCCCACGTTACAATAAACAAGGGTGACTTTATTGGCATTACAGGCACCTCTGGAGGTGGCAAAAGCACATTATTTTATTTAATGCTTGGCATATACGAGCCCTTGACTGGCGAAGTCAGGTTTTGTGAAAATAAAGGTAACAGCTATGCTCCATGTGATATGGCACGAAGCCTATTTTCATATGTACCACAGGGAAACTGTTTATTTACAGGTACAATCAAACAAAACATAGCTTTTTTTAGCGAAGCTATAGACGAAGAAAAGGTTATAAGGTCAGCTAAGTCTGCGTGTGCCTTGGATTTTATTAACCAGCTGCCAAATGGCTTTGATACATTATTAGGTGAAAACGGAGTTGGCATATCAGTGGGACAGGCACAGCGTGTAGCCATTGCCAGAGCCATATACAGTGAAGCACCTATAATGCTGTTAGATGAGGCTACCAGTGCCTTGGACGTTAAAACCGAAAAACAGCTGTTAGAAAACATCAGCCATTTACATAACAAAACCTGTTTAATTGTTACCCACCGTTTAGAGGTATTGGCAATCTGTGACAGAACAATAAATATAACAGCCGACGGTAAAATTCAGGAACAACAGCTGTAAACCTATGGGAAAGGATATGACGCTTCTATGAATACTCCCAGCTTCTCCACCCCCGCAGATTATCTAATCCATCTACTAGATTGTGCCATTAACAATAAACAGCCTGCAGAAAAGCCTAAACCGTTTTCATTTGAAAAAATATTCCATTTTGCACAGACACACAGCGTGGCTAATATTGCGTTTTACAGTATTGAAAAGCTGGTTAACAAACCGGAAAACCCATTATATTGCCAGTGGCAGGAAACAGTAAAGCAGGCCCTTGTTCGGAACACCCTGCAACGATATGAATTTGATAAAATTATAAAAGCATTGACCAGCAACAAAATTAAGGTAATTCCATTAAAGGGCTACTGGCTACAGCCTATGTATCCTCAAATAGACTATCGCACAATGAGTGATTTGGATATATTGATAAAACCTGCTGATACCCCTAAGGCACACTCCACTATTATAGCAAATGGCTATAACCATATGGAGGACTCTGACTTTCACATACAATACTGCAAAAAGCCATATTTTCTCCTAGAAGTACATACCAGCCTAATGATAGAGGAAAGTGGCAAAGCCTTTTGTGATTATTACAAAAGCATATGGCATAAAACAAAACCAACTGACCCATCACCATATTGCTACAACTTAAATATAGATGAATATTACATCTATATGCTGGTGCATCTGCACAGGCATTATGTGCTTGGCGGTACAGGCATACGGTCTATTATGGATATTTATATTTTTCTTAAATCACAGGGTAACAGCATAAACCGAGAATACATTAACAGCACCCTAGATACTCTTGGTATATTGAACTTTGCCTTAACAGCAGAACAGCTGTCCCTCGTGTGGTTTAACAGCGGTGAAAGCACCAAGCAAACAGCAGAGATGGCACTGTACATCCTATCCTCTGGCACCTATGGCAGCTACACCAATCTAATACACAACAGCATAAGGGCTGCTGCTAAGACTGATACTAATAATACATTTATATTAAAGATTAAATACATTCTTTCACGACTGTTTCCAAAACTAAATTATATGAAACGTAGCTACACCGTTCTTGAAAAAACACCTGTTTTACTGCCTGTACTTTGGGTGTATCGACTTTTTAAGACCATATTCACCAGCAAAAAACGTGTAATAAACGAGTATAAAACCGCAGATAAAATTATAAAACAAAAACGCCCTGATTAATACAGCTTTCACCGTATTAATCAGGGTATATCTTTTGTGGTTTATTTTCAATAGCTGGAGCAATCCCAACATGAAAAAGATATTAAAGCGACAGGCTTACACTGTCCCTTATTTTAATATGCTGGGTTTTACATTTTCCCTAGGCTCTGTTCCCTTGCTCAAGCTTTGAGAATAAAACTTCTTTTATTAATAACCTTTTTAATTAATTACATAATAGAGTTTAGCAAACCGCCCTTTGTAATGATGTTCTGTATAAACTCTGGGAAAGGCTCTGCCTGATAGGTTTTGCCTGTTGTTTCATTGGTAATAACGCCTGTATCAAAGCTTACGCTAACCCTGTCACCGTTTTTTATATCCCTTGCGGCCTCATCACACTCTAGTATTGGCAGCCCAATATTAATAGAGTTTCTGTAAAAAATACGGGCAAAGGTAGAAGCGATAACGCAGGAAATACCAGATGCCTTTATAGCAATGGGTGCGTGTTCTCTGGAAGAACCACAGCCAAAGTTTTTCTCTGCAACCATGATATCACCGTCTTTTACGTTGTTTACAAAAGCCTTGTCAATATCCTCCATACAATGAGCGGCCAGCTCCTTATGTGAAGCAGTATTTAAATATCTAGCAGGGATAATTACGTCTGTATCTACGTTATCACCGTACTTATGAACTGTACCCTGTGCAATCATTTATATCATTCCTTTTCTATAATTTAGTAGCTATGCTATAATATAATTAAACGTCCTCACAAACATCCCAAGGATTGGCAATGTAACCCTTAATAGCGCTGGCAGCGGCTACCGCTGGGCTGGCCAAATACACCTCAGAATCCACATGACCCATCCTGCCAACAAAATTTCTGTTAGTTGTAGATACTGCACGCTCACCCTGTGCCAAAATACCCATATGACCGCCTAGACATGGTCCACAGGTAGGTGTAGAAACAACAGCACCAGCACCAATAAATATGTCAAACAAGCCCTCGTGCATAGCGTCTAACCAAATTTGCTGTGTGCCGGGGAAAATAATACAGCGTACACCCTTAGCAATTTTTTTCCCCTTCATTACCTCAGCTGCTGCACGCAGGTCTGTAATACGGCCATTGGTACATGAACCAATAACAACCTGTTGAATTTTCACCTGACCAACCTCGTCGATGGTTTTGGTGTTTTCTGGCAAATGAGGAAATGCAACAGTAGGTCTAATCTGGGACAAATCTATTTTGTAAACCTCATCATACTGTGCATCAGCATCAGCTGTAAACTCTACTGGTGTACCTTGAAAACGGCCATTTGTATACGCTCTGGTGATATCATCTACTGGAAAAATACCGTTTTTAGCACCAGCCTCAATAGCCATGTTGGCAATACACAGTCTGTCGTCAATATTCAAATATTGCAGACCGTCGCCGCTAAACTCCATTGACTTGTATAATGCACCGTCAACGCCAATTTTGCCTATAATGTGCAGTATAACATCCTTGCCACTAACAAAGCGTTGTGGCTTACCTGTTAATTCAAACTTTATAGCTGATGGTACCTTAAACCAAGCCTTACCGCTAATCATACCGGCCGCCATATCAGTTGAGCCTACACCTGTTGAAAAAGCACCCAACGCCCCGTATGTACAGGTATGAGAGTCAGCACCTATACACAATGTACCAGGACCTACCAAGCCTTTTTCTGGCAGTAAAGCGTGTTCAATGCCCATTTCGCCTACGTCCATATAATTTTTTATATCATATTTATCAGCAAAGCTACGTACCTGCTGGCACTGCTGTGCTGCCTTAATATCCTTGTTTGGTGTAAAGTGATCCATAATCATAGCTATTTTGCTATTATCAAAAACCCTTGTTGCGTTGCAGTCCTCGAAAACATTAATAGCTACAGGTGATGTTACATCATTACCCAACACCATATCCAGCTTAGCCTCTATTAGCTGACCCGCCTTAACCTGTGGTAATCCTGCGTGTGCTGCCAATATTTTCTGTGACATTGTCATACCCATAATAAAAAATCCTCCTGTTATAAATTGGGTAACGCCTGCAAGCTCTTTACCCTTCGTTGATAAAATTATCCCACAGTTCTTGATAAAAGAATGTAAACTATGTTACAATCTAAATAAGTAAAATAACTTTGTGGAGGTACGCCATTGGAACAGCAAAACCTTTTGCACGGAATAGACTATACACCACTGTCCAAGGAAGCGGAGGAGATATTTCACAGCTTTCAAACGCAACGCAGCTACAAAAAAAACGCTACTGTTTACAGTCAAGGCGAACAGGCCGACTGTTTTTATTACCTTAAAAAAGGTCAGGTAAAGATTTTTTTCAACTCTGCCGATGGTATGGAAAAAACCTTATCACTGGTAGGTGCTGGCAGCATACTGGGAGAAGCGGCATTTTTTGATGGTAAGCCAAGGGTATCCTCTGCCAAGGCGGTAGAACCATCCGTAATAGTATCCATAGACAAGGCACAGCTGTTAAATAAATTCCGAGAAAAGCCACATTTGGCAATGCTGTTATTAACATTACAGGCACAATCTATCCGAATGCTGTCTGCCCATGTTTCCAGCATCACCTTTTCACAGGCTGACTGCCGTATAGCAGGGATTTTATTACAATCTAAAAATACATCACACGGTATTAAAGCTGTTAACCTAACCCATGAGGAAATAGGCAACATGGCAGGTGTTTCAAGAGTAACCGTTAGTAAGATTTTAAACCAGTTTGCCAAAAAAGGGTACATCGACACCGCCTACAGGTCGGTTATTATTAAGGATACAGCTGCATTAGAGGCTATTGCAAGTATAGATTATTAAATAACAGTGGTAACTATAAATTTATAATCCCCAAACGCTATTACCCATTTGTGTATTTTAGTTATAAATTTATACGTCTACCCACTTGATTTCACCACATTTTATGTTACTATCAGTATGTAAAAATTTTATACATAAAGGTAGTGAAGGGTATGACAAATAATAAAAAGCAAGGCTTCTACTGGGAAATGCTGCATATTGGCGTTCCTATCACCTTGCAAAGCATTTTCGCCGCCTCGTTTAGCGTTATAGACCAGCTAATGGTTGGACAGCTGGGAACCACCAGCATAGCCGCTGGTGGCTTGGGTGGAAAATTCGCCTCGCTGTTTATGGTGTCCATAACAGCTGTGGGTACAGTAGCGTCTATACTAATTTCCCAATTTTACGGTAAAAGGGATAACAAGGGTATAGGTAAAAGCTTTGCTATTAACCTGCTGTTGGGGTTGATTATAGCTGGTATATTCACCACTATTACTATTGTAATCCCCAGCCAAATATCAGCCCTATATACCAACGATATACCCACCTGTACAGCTGCCGCATCATATTTACAGATTGTTGCTGTTGGTTTTTTTCCCTATGCCCTAACGTTAATGATGTCTTCACATCTACGAAGCGTAGGCTACAGCCGTTATCCCATGATAGCTGGTATAGTTTCTGTCATTGTAAATATTTTTGGCAACTATGTGCTAATATTTGGTATGCTAGGTTTTCCAAAAATGGGTTTAAACGGTGCAGCTATAGCCACCACCATTTCAAAATTCGCAGAAACTCTAGTAATCTTTATTTTATACTTAAAATACAGACATAAGGCCGGCTTTCATCAGGGGATTATCACCATACCGGACAAAAGCTTTCTTAAAAAAACCTTGCTTATACTAGCACCATTATTACTAACGGAATTTTCCTGGGGGCTGGGTGAAAACATTTACGCTGTTATATATGGCAGAATAGGGGCTGACGCTTTAGCCGCTATGACCCTTACAAACCCTGTACAAGGTATGTTAGTAGGAATGTTTACTGGTGTATCCTCCGCTGCAGCGGTTATGATAGGCAACCGTTTAGGCAGAAATCAATTTGAACAGGGGTACGGGGACTCAAAACGTTTTATGAGGATTGCCTTTATGGGCGGTATAATATTAGGGGGTATTTTAGCTTTAACAGCGCCCTTGTATGCTGGGCTGTTTAATGTTGAAGATGACATAAAGATTACATCCACCTATATTTTGTATGGCTTCGCTTCGGTTTTATTTGTAAAAATTTTAAATATGACATTAGGGGGCGGAATATTACGCAGCGGAGGTAACACCAAATACACCTTAATAATTGATGCAATAGGTACATGGATAGTAGGTATTCCTTTAGGCTTGCTGACAGCCTATGTATTTCAGCTGCCTGTGTACTGGGTATACTTTATTTTATCCATGGAAGAATGTGTACGCCTAATATTAAGTCTAATAGTGTTTAAACGTAAAAAATGGATGAAAAATCTAACATGAAAATTTCATCCATTGTCTTAATTGCTAAAACAGTGCCATCTTGGATTTTTACTCCTAGGTGGCACTGTTTATTTTATGGTTATATGTGGATTGTTAAATACCTTTACCCTTAATTGTAAATTCGTTGCCGATTAAGGCTTATTCACACAAAATTATTTTTTATATTCCTCTGCCAATATAGAGAAAAACAGTCTGTCTACATAACCGCCTTCAAAATAAAAATAATCCCTTAAAGCACCCTCGTATGTAAATCCACACTTTTCTATAACTCTCTTGGATTTTGCATTTATGGATTTTGTGCAAATCTGCACCTTGTGAAGGTGTATGCTATCAAAGCCAAAGCTAACAACAGCCCTTGTAGCCTCTGTAGCATAGCCTTTGTTTTGAAAAGCCGTTCCTATACAATACTCTATCTCCCCAAAGTGGTTTTTGTTATCCACTAAAAAATACGCTATCTGTCCTATACACTGATTATTTTCCTTTAAAATGACTGCCCATCTGTAATAATCACTTTTTTCATACGAGGTTATATACTTATCTAACAGCTGTTTAACCTCTGCCCTTGTAGAATATACAGGCTCGCTGTACATTTTTTGTACAGTCTCGTCACTTATCCAATATTTTAGCATAGCATGGTCGTCAGCATATCTAAACCGCCTTAACATCAGCCGTTCTGTTTCTATTGTCTGTGTGCCAATATGTGTAAGCATGGATTAACCTCCTTTAAGTAAAAAAGCAGAGGGGTGGCAGGTAATAGCCCTGTCACCCCTTATCATAAATATTATTCGTCTTTACCACAGCACTTTTTGTATTTTTTACCGCTTCCACATGGGCATGGGTCATTTCTGCCCACCTTTTGCTTAGCGGTTTTTCGTATCGTTTTGCTTTGGTTATCTGTACCGTCAGAGCTGGTTGCCGTTGGCTTTGCCACCTGTTCACGTTCAATAACAATATCCACCGGTTGTGGCTGTGCTGGCTGTTCTGCTGGTTGGTTTATATTAACCTGATGAGCTGCTGCTGCACGTTTTTGCAGCTCACGGCGTGCCGCCTCAGCCGCCGCCTGTCTAATCTGAATCTCTGCAATCTTCTTTGGTGCTGACAAGCACAGCTTTGCTGTATTTTCTCTAATAGCTGCTATCATCTCGTCAAACATATCAAAGCCTTCAAAACGATACTCAACAACAGGGTCCTTTTGACCGTATGCACGCAAACGAATACCTTGCTTTAGGTTCTCCATATCATCTATATGCTGCATCCAGTAGGTATCAACACTCTTTAGAAGATATACACGCTCCATCTCACGCATGGTATCCTCTGCCAAAAGCTTTTCGTTCTCTTCATACAGCTCCAATGCTCTCTTTTGAAGCTCTTCTACAATGTCTATCTTTTCCATATCCTCTAAGTCTTCTATGGAATATTTTAAATCATCATCATTTAATATCCAGCCATTGTAATACTCTCGCAGGCTTTCTAGGTTCCAGTTATCTCTGGCTGTATCATCAGCACAATACAAAGACGCTGTTTCCTCAATATTCTGGTTTATCATCTTAATTATATCAGCACGCAGGTTTTCACCGTTAAGCACCTGATCACGCTGACCGTATATAATTTCTCTTTGACGGTTCATAACATCATCATATTGCAGTACATTCTTACGAATTGCAAAGTTTCTGCCCTCTACCTTTTGCTGTGAGCTTTCAATAATACTGGACAGCATTTTGTTTTCGATAGGCATATCATCTGGTGTGTTCAGTCTGGTCATTATAGCTTCCATTCTGTCGCCACCAAATAAACGCATTAAATCATCCTCTGTGGACAGGTAGAACTGGCTTTTTCCTGGGTCCCCCTGACGACCCGCACGACCACGCAGCTGATTATCAATACGACGGGATTCGTGACGCTCGGTACCAATAATACACAAGCCACCAGCCTTTCGTACCTCCTCAGCCTCTGCGTTTATTGCCTCCTTGTGCTTTTTGTTAAGCTGGCTAAAGGTTGTTCTGGCATTTAAAATATCTTCGTTATCTGTATCACCAAAGCCTGTGGCCTCCGCTATTAGCTCCTCTGTAAAGCCATTCTTACGCATTTCAGCCTTTGCCATATATTCGGCATTACCGCCAAGCATAATATCTGTACCACGACCAGCCATATTGGTTGCAATTGTAACTGCACCCTTTTTACCCGCTTGTGCAACAATTTCAGCCTCACGTTCATGCTGCTTAGCGTTCAATACGTTATGCTTTATACCACGCTTCTTAAGCATTTTGCTTAATATCTCAGATTTTTCAATGCTGATAGTGCCAACCAGTACAGGCTGACCTATTTTGTTACATTCAATAATATCCTCGATAACTGCGTCAAATTTACCCGCCTCTTTTTTAAAGATAACATCTGGTAAATCCTTTCTAAGCAGTGGGCGGTTAGTAGGAATTTCAATAACATCCAACTCATAAATCTCTCTAAATTCTTCCTCCTCTGTCATAGCTGTACCGGTCATACCAGACAGCTTTTTATACAAACGGAAGTAGTTTTGGAAGGTGATAGTCGCCAAGGTTTTACTCTCGTTTTCTATCTTTACGCCTTCCTTTGCCTCGATAGCCTGATGCAGACCCTCGTTATAGCGTCTGCCATACATTAAACGTCCTGTAAATTCATCAACAATAAGTACCTGCTCATCCTTAACAACATAATCAATATCCAGCTTCATTACCCCATGTGCCTTTATAGCCTGATTTACATGGTGCTGTATAGTTAGGTTGTCAGGGTCAGTTAGATTTTCTATGCCAAAGAATTTCTCTGCCTTTTTAACACCGTTTTGTGTCAATGTAGCAGTCTTAGCTTTTTCGTCCACTATATAGTCTATGCCCTTTTCTTTGTATAAGTCCTCATTGTCCTCTTTGGCATCTACCTCAGCGAAGCGTTGACAAATAAGTGTTCTGGCTAACTCATCTGCTCTGGCATATAAATCTGTGGATTTGTCACCCTGTCCAGAAATAATCAATGGTGTACGTGCCTCATCTATTAAGATTGAGTCCACCTCATCTACAATGGCATAAGCGTGTCCACGCTGAACCTTACGCTCTTTATATACCACCATGTTATCACGCAAATAATCAAAGCCCAGCTCATTGTTAGTACCATAGGTAATGTCAGCAGCATAGGCGGCTTTACGAACATCCCCCTCTTGGTCGTGAACAATCAAGCCAACTGATAAGCCTAAATAACGGTACAGCTTACCCATCCATTCGGAGTCACGGCGAGCCAAATAGTCATTAACAGTAACAATATGAACACCGTCACCCGTCAAGCCGTTTAGATACGCTGGCAGGGTGGCAACCAAGGTTTTACCCTCACCAGTCTTCATCTCCGCAATACGACCTTGGTGCAGCACGATACCACCAATAATCTGAACTGGGAAGTGACGCATACCTAAAACTCTGTCAGATGCCTCTCGGCATACAGCAAAGGCATCTGGCAATATGTCGTCAGTAGTTTCTCCATTTGTTAATCTTTCTTTTAACACCGTTGTCTGATTTTTTAGTTCATCCTCAGACATTGCCTTATATTTCTCCTCTAACGCTAAAACCTTTTCAACAATAGGTTTAATACGCTTTAATTCTTTCTTACTGTAATTGCCAAACATAGCCTTTAAAAAAGCCATATTATCCTCCCTTTCATATACCAACGTATATATAAATGTTATTATTTTACAACGGTTTGTAATCTGTATGATTATAACACACATTTCTGAAAAAATCACTAACAAAATATTAACACGCATAAAAAAATAGAGGTTAGCTTTATCTAAACCCGTCAGATAAAGCTATAACCCCTATTTTCTTGTATTTATCCAACTGTTATTCCTAATTTCTCAGCACATTGGCACAAGCCTCCATAGCTGACACAGCCACAGGTCCTGCCACAGAATATCCATAGCCACTGTTTTCTACGATTACTGCGAAAGCAAGGGGTGCATCCGTATCCTGTGAGTAGCCTACCATCCATGCGTGTGGTTCCTTGCCGTCACCTACCTCAGCTGTACCTGTTTTAGCACATACTGACAGGGTTTCAAACATATCATCACCATAGTAGGAGGTTACGTTGTTTCTCATTAGGTCGTTTAGCTGATTAGCTGTAGAGGATTTTATAAGGCTTTCAGTTTTTGCCGTATTGTTTAGTCCCGCTAACCCAAAGAACGAGGATATAGTTTTAACCTCAAATGGAATATTAGCATCACCTCCGTTTGCAATAGCACCACACATTATTGCCATTTGCATAGGATTTGCAAGGTCGGTAAACTGGCCAATACCTGACCACGCACGTTCGTTCTGTGACGCCCCCAGCAGGTCATATTCACCCCTTGCTGTAGGTATATCCCCTACCGAGTAGCTCTTTGTAAAGCCCATTTCCTCAGCAGTTTTTTGCATAATATCATTGCCTAATTCATCAGCTATTTCTGCAAACACCACATTGCAGGAATGAGCTAATGCGTCCTCAAAGCCTATATCACCATGTGTGGACATACAGCTTATCTCCTGTCCGCCAATATTTACGCTGCCGTTACAGGTAAATGTACGGTTATAAATATCAGGCATATTTTCAATAGCTGCTGCTGATGTAATAATCTTAAACGTAGAACCTGGAGGGTACAGCCCAGATATTACACGGTCTACATACACACCGGCATATTCCTCTTCGTTTTCCTCTGTTATCTCTGGCGGATCCTGAGGGTCATATGACGCCTTGCTGACACTGCACAGCACCTCACCCGTTTTATAATTGTACACAACCACTGCCCCGTTATAGTCACCCAGCGCCTCATAGGCTGTTTTACAGGCTTGGGAGTCTATGGTCAGGGTTATATCCTTACTGCTCTTTAAGCTTGATGGCAGCCCTAAGCCCCATACATAGTTAAAGCCTGTTAAATCATCACGATAAATGCTTTGTACCGCAGTAGAAATATTTAGGCTGTTGTCACCTACAACATGAAGAGTAGCCAAACGTGTTTCATAATCATCGCTGTATACACGTTTACCATCCACTGTATGTGCCAATATATTGCCGTTTCTATCGTATATTATGCCCGCCTGTTCCAAACCGCTGCTGCCAGACATATGACCGTTGTAGTTCTGCTGAACCCAAGCGTTGGCATTAGTAGATATTCTAAATGTAAACAGGCCCAGTCCACCAACAAAGGCTATTGCCATAATTAAACCTAAAATAGAACGTGTTAATGTTCTTTTCACATATAACACCCTTTCCTTGTGAAAAAAGTATCCTGCTATTTTTACTTTTTAGCTGCGTAGGTTCTTTCGTCTGCCGCTTTAATAAAGGATAATAAGCACCAACAGGAAATCATGCTAGAGCCGCCTAAGCTAATAAAGGGCAGCGTAACACCTGTTAAAGGCAAAATATCTGTTGCACCAAAAATGTTCAGCCCTGCCTGTAACAGCATTAAGCTAGCCGCACAGCAGGCGGATATGGAATAAAATGTTGAACGGCTGCGTGTAGTGATAGCCCTAGCATAAAATACCAAGCCACCAATAGCAACACCACAAGCTAAAGCTATTATCAATCCAATTTCCTCACACATCAAACCAAATACCAAATCGCTTTCAGATGCAAAAACATATTTTAAATATCCATTACCAAGACCCACACCTATTAAACCACCGCTGGCAGCATAGGTTAAAACTCTGGCCTGCTGATAGCCTGTAGAATCTGCATATTTAAAGACATTGCCCCAAGCCTGAAAACGATCTGCAATATACGGTTTAAACTTTAGCACAATAGCCGAACCAAAGACTGCACCGGCAACAGCTAAAATAATAGTCTTTAGGTCGCCGGAACGCATAAAAGCTATTGTAAGGAAGGTGCCAAAAAATATTAAGGCTGTACCTAAGTCACTCATAATAAACAAAGCACCTACGCACACAGCTGAAAAAATAATAAACTGCAACAAATTTTTCTTTGTAAGAAGCTCGTCCAAAGCGCCTGCACCAACAAATATAAACCCTATTTTTACAATTTCGGATGGCTGAATTGACACTCCGCCTACCTCTATCCAGTTAGCGGCACCGTTTCTAACTGCACCAAAAACAATATTGACACCTAACAATAACACTGACGCTATCATAATACCCATCCGCCATTTTTTTACCCTGTCAGGATTTTCAATAAACTTTATAATAATACAAAAGCCGATTATGCCCACTATCATTGCCGCTATCTGTACATAAGCCTGTTTAATATCCTGTCTGCACAACAGCATTGCACCAATACCGCACAAAAAAATAGCCAAGCTTTCCAGCTCAAAGTTAGAGCGTTTTATTATTTTGGAAGAAATAAAGAAAAACAACCATGTTACCAAGGTAAACACCACAAACACACCCATAGGCTGAAAGTCCTGCTTTTCTATACTTAAGCTAGCCTCTATCCCCAGAAAAAAGTTGAAAATTGTAATAAGAAACATTAACGCAGCAGGTGCTATTCCTTTTTTGTTTTTAGGTCTGCTAAAAAACCATGATTTATTTATGTCTGTATAATCATCTGCACGCTTTATAGTCATAGTGGTGTTACCCACTGTTATTTTATCATCAATAAATACAGGCTGTCTGCCTTGGGTTGTCTGTCCGTTTACCATCGTGCCAGATTTTGACCCTACATCGCTGACAAACCAACCGTCCTCACGTCGCAGCAATACTGCGTGGTCACGGGACACCGCCCCATCGGCTATGGTAATGTCACATCCTCGGCTTCTGCCAATGGCGTTTTCCCAATACAGCACTGGTACACCTTCACCTGTGGCATCGTTTTCTAGCATTATTAGTGGTTTTTCCTCTCGTCTATGACGTCGCATAGAGCTATAACACTGAAATACAATAATAACAGCTAACACAGGCAGCAGTATTCTGATTACCAGCAATGCCAGCTCTATAACAATTTTAAAGCCATCTATATTTAGACCATTAAATACACTATTCACATCCAAGGTATCAGCCTCCTTTTTATATATAAATATATATGATAAATCACAAAGCACGCCTGTTCCTAATTTAGATAATATTATTTTGCCACTAAAAAGTCAATAGACATACTATAAATACTTTCTTACGTTATTGTAGCAATTTTAATCTTAGTGCTAGACTTTAACAGCGTCATAAGCTAGCTATGGCAGTCTTTATTCATTGTCCTGTTATAAATTAATATTAATTGTATCTTAATAGTACAAATGGTAACAGCAGTGGATTATATCGCCCCAATTACTGTCACCATTTTGTTGTTTTTACATAAAATATAAGGTCAGTGAACCTTTATAACATTTGTTACAATACCAGCTTTTGTAATATCTAAAATACCATATGTGCCATAGCTGCCATGACAGCTGCCAGGATTCATTATATACAATCCATCATCATAATCTGTAAAGGGCATATGTGTGTGACCGAACAGCAAAATGTCAGCCTGCTGTTCACGAGCTGCATATATAGCCTCTAAGTAACCCATCTTCACATTGTACAAATGTCCATGGGTTGCCATTATTTTTTTACCCTCAAGATTTTTTATTTCTACCATAGGCAGGGTAGAACCCCAATCGCAGTTTCCCTTTACGTTAACCACCATTTTATTGGGAAACATCATTTTTATAGCGTCTGCCTGTTCCTCGCCGTCGCCTAAATGAATAATAACATCTGCCGTAGGCTGTGACAACACAACTCTTTTAAGTGTTTGAAAATCCCCATGAGTGTCCGAAGCTACCAAAATTCTCATATATATAGTCCTTTCTAAAAAGTATATTTCAACAATATGTATCATATAAATTTATAAAATAAAGGTGGTGTGATTATTATGTCAAATAATAATATGGATAATCTACTAAATACTTTATCACAGCGTTTAGGCACAAGCCCCGAAGCGTTACAGCAGGCAGTGCAAAAAAACAATATGGGAAAGCTGCTTGGTAATATGGATAAGGCTCAGGCTGATAAGCTGCAAAAAATATTAAGCGACAAGGAGGCATCCAAAAAGCTGTTGGATTCTCCTCAGGCTAAGGCACTTTTAAAAAAACTGATGGGAGATAAGCAGTAAATGGACGATATATCAGGAAAAATATCGGAGCTACTAAGTGACCCACAAGCCCTACAGCAGATAATGAGCCTAACCAGCTTACTAGGTGGCGGCGGTGATGATGAGCCTGAGCCTAAGCCCCTGCCACCACCAAAAAAGGATCAGAACAGCTCGTCTGGATTTCCAAACATATCCTCTGACAGTATGGAAACCGTTATGAAGCTAATGCCCGTACTAAGCGGGCTAAAGCAGGAGGACGACACCACACGGCTGTTGCGTTCCTTACGTCCCTTTTTAGGTGAGGAACGACAACAAAAGTTAGATGAAGCCACCAAAATGCTACAACTACTAAAAATGCTCCCTGTTATTAAGGAGTTTAATTTCTTATCGGGGTGATATCTAATGGCACAAAATAACAATATGGATAAAATGCAACAGGAGGCATACCGCCGTATGCAGGAAATGCAGGCACACTCTAAGCAGACAAATCAACAGCGTCAAAAGGGGCAAACATCCCCTACACAAAATAAAGAGCCACCAAAAGAAGAAAAATCACCGCCACAAAGGGATAGTGATTTTTCAGATCATTGTAATAATAAACCAAAACCAGCACAGCACATCCCACAGGATATGCTGGAAGGTCTGTTTCATGACAAGGAAAAAAGCTTAATCCTTATGCTTATACTTCTGTTATGCACAGAAAAAACAGACAGCGGTTTAATATTGGCACTTTTATATTTGGTTATCTAACCTGTCCATTACCACATATGATAAATTTCATAGAGGTTAACTCGTTTAACCCCATAGGGCCTCTGGCGTGTAGCTTTTGGGTTGAAATACCAATTTCTGCACCCATACCAAACTCTCCGCCATCTGTAAAGCGGGTAGATGCATTTACATAAACAGCCGCACTGTCTACCTGTGACGTAAATTTGTTAGCATTTTCATAGGATTTTGTAATAATAACCTCGCTGTGACCACTACTGTATTTTCTAATGTGGGCAATGGCCTCATCCATAGAGTCTACAACCTTTACCGCTATTATATAATCCAAAAACTCTTTTTCCCAATCATCCTCCACAGCTGTAACAACATCATGGCCTAATATGGCTTTTGTTTTGTCGCAGCCACGAATCTCCACATTTTTTTCATCCAGCCTTGCCTTTATAACAGGTAAGGCTTTTTCGGCTATATCTTTATGTATTAATACAGTTTCTAAGGCATTACATACCGAGGGACGTGATGTTTTGGCATTATAAATAATGTCAGCTGCCATATGAATGTCGGCATCACTGTCAACGTATGCATGACAGTTACCAACACCCGTTTGAATAACTGGTACATGAGAATTTTCTACAACAGCTTTTATTAGTCCCGCACCGCCACGTGGTATCAGCACATCTAAATAGTCGCTAAGGTTCATTAGCTCCACAGATGACTGACGTGTAGTGTCAGCTACCAGCTGTATACAGTCTGCCGGCAAGCCTGATTTTTCTACAGCCTGACGCATGATTTCTGCTATTACAGTGTTAGAGTTAATGGCTTCCTTACCACCACGCAAAATAACTGCATTGCCAGATTTTAAGCACAGTGCCGCTGCATCTGCTGTAACATTAGGACGAGCCTCAAAAATAATTCCAATAACACCTAAAGGAACTCTTATTTTTTTTACCTCTAATCCATTTTTTAATTTGTTACCGCTTATAACCTGTCCCACAGGGTCATTGCTGGCAGCTACATAACGCACGCCGTCAGCCATGCTCTTTATTCTTTCTGGTGTTAAACGCAGTCTATCCAGCAGCGACTGTGTTAAGCCACCTTCCTCGCCGTTTTTTAAATCAACATCATTTTCCTTAATGATTTTGTCAATATTGTCCTCTAGGGCATCTGCCACAGCATTTAACGCTGTTTCCTTTTTATCGCCGGCTACTGATAGCACAGCGGCAGCGGATTTTGCATTTTTGCCCATTTGCTCCATAACTGTCATCATTATACACCTTCTAATTTAACAAAATTTGTCATAATTTCCTGTAGGTATTTTTCCATTTAAACCTAACACTGTGGGCCAACAGCCTGTATCCTGTATAATAAAGCCCATTACCATACCCATGTGACTATGTAAGTGCCTATGCTGTGCCATTATTAATGTAAATCTTGTATAAGGGCTACCTGTTGGCTTGGTTAACAATATATCATCAGCTAAGCTGGAAAGATAGTTATTTATCTTTCCTTTTATACTTTCAAGGTAATCGTTTATTTCCACACGGGTAATAAATTTATTCGTTTTTACATCTAAATTATTCAGATTATCAATGTGAATATATGGCTCTGTAAATTCATCATATGGGTTAATAAACCACCTATCCAGTGAATGCAGCATATGATAAATATGCTTGTAAAGCGGCATATCACAAAACAATGTATCCCACATTGTGTCAGGGACACAGTCAATTACATTTTGTACCTCCCACAATGCCCTGTGGGTTTGGTCTGCAATAACGCTGGCAAAATCAGCCTGCTGAGCATCCTCCATTTTAACAGCCCCTTATTCAAACAGTTTTTTTAGATCCTCTAAATCATATGGCGTCTGCTGATATACATAATAGTTTAACCAGTTTGTAAACAGCATTGTTGCGTTGCTTCGCCATGTAAGCTGAGGTGTGGCATCAGGGTCGTTTTCTGGAAAATAATTATATGGAATAGGTGGGTTAACGCCCTTGTTAACGTCCCTAAAATATTCGGTTGCCAAGGTGTTTCTGTCATACTCTGCGTGTCCCATTACAAAAAACTGTCTGCCATTTTTGTTACACACCACTGCCACCCCAGCTAAACGAGAGGTTGCTAAAACCTCTAGCTGGCTAAACCGCATAACATCCTCTCTGTGTACACCTGTATAGCGTGAATGTGGCAGGTCAAACCTGTCATCAAAGCCACGCATTAACGGGTGATTAGGGTTTAACACCCGATGATGAAAAATACCACTTAGCTTTTCGTCCATTGTGTATTTTTGTATACCGTAATGGTAGTAAAGCCCCGCTTGAGCACCCCAACATATATGCAGGGTAGAGTACACATTGTGCTTACTCCACTCCATTATCTCACACAGCTCATCCCAATAGTCAACCTGCTCAAATTCCATTAGCTCTACTGGTGCGCCTGTAATAATCATACCGTCAAAGCTCTGATTTTTAATTTCGTCAAAGGTTTTGTAAAACGTGTTTAAATGATGGGATGATGTGTTTTTTGATTTGTGGGTTGCCATCTGCAATAGCTCTATATCCACCTGCAAGGGGCTGTTGCCCAACAGCCTTAACAGCTGTGTTTCGGTGGTTATTTTTGTAGGCATTAGGTTTAATATTACTATCCTTAGAGGTCGTATGTCTTGTTTAATAGCAATATCCTCTGGCATAACAAATATATTCTCGGTTTCTAATATTTTTATTGCCGGTAAATCGCTTTGTACCTTTATAGGCATATTCTAACCTCCTTGTTAGCATTAAAATTGTTTTTAATATGCTTTGCCCCACATGACCATACATTTTGCAGGCTTGCCACAGCATACACATTTATCATCTAAATGCTCCTGTGTATCTGGGATACAGCGAGAACCTACACCTGTAACCTCTTTGACCTTGTCCTCGCACTCCTCGTCACCACACCACATAGCCTTTACAAAGCCGTCGCCCTTGCTTTCTAGCACAGCTGTAATTTCGTCCATTGTTTTACAAGCGTAGGTTTTGTTTGCTCTGTTTTCCAGTGCCTTTTGGAACATACCATCACGCACCTCTTTCAGCTTTTTGGCTACCTCTGCCTGTAGGCTTTCTAGCTTAACTATTGTTTTTTCTCTGTTATGACGTGTTACTATTACACATTGACCCTGTTCAATATCACGAGGACCTATCTCTATTCTAAGTGGCACACCCTTCATCTCATATTCTGAGAACTTCCAGCCTGGGCTGTTTTCGCTGTCGTCTACCTTTACACGGTAGTCCTTTTCCAGCGTAGCCTTTAGCTCCTGTGCTTTTTCCAGAACACCAGCCTTATGCTGTGCAATAGGGATAATAACCGCCTGTATTGGTGCTACCGCTGGTGGCAATACAAGACCATTGTCATCACCATGTGTCATAATAATAGCACCTATTAAACGTGTAGTAACACCCCATGAGGTTTGGTGTGGATACTGTTGTTTGTTTTCCTTGTTAGTGTACATTATTTCAAAAGCCTTGGCAAAGCCGTCGCCAAAGTAATGTGATGTGCCTGCCTGCAATGCCTTGCCATCGTGCATAAGTGCTTCTATAGCATAGGTTGCCTCTGCCCCTGCAAACTTGTCGCTGTCTGTTTTTTTGCCTGTAATTACAGGCATTGCCAAATAGGTTTCACAAAAATCCTTATAAACATTTAGCATACGCTCTGTTTCTTCTATAGCCTCATCAGCTGTTGCGTGAATAGTATGACCCTCCTGCCATAAAAATTCCCTTGAACGTAGGAAAGGACGGGTGGTTTTTTCCCAGCGAACTACGCTAACCCATTGATTATACAGCTTTGGTAAGTCCCTCCAGCTGTGTACAATGTTAGCATAATGCTCACAGAAAAGTGTTTCAGAGGTTGGACGCACACACAGCCTGTCCTCCAGCTTTTCGTTACCGCCATATGTAACCCACGCTACCTCTGGTGCAAAGCCCTCTACGTGGTCTTTTTCCTTCTGTAAAAGGCTTTCTGGTATAAACATAGGCATACAAACATTTTCATGACCTGTTGCCTTAAACATTCCGTCCAGTATTTTTTGTATATTTTCCCAAATAGCGTAACCATAAGGTCGTATAACCATACAGCCCTTAACGCTTGTATATTCAATAAGCTCTGCTTTTTTTACAATGTCTGTGTACCATTTTGCAAAATCCTCATCCATAGAGGTTATTGCTTCAACCATTTTCTTTTCTGCCATCGCTTTTATTCTCCCCTTAAAATAAGACAGGCTATATAAAAAGTATTGCCCACCCTAAAGACTAATATTTACATTATATATTTCTTTTGCATTTTTTTCAATAGCTAGTTACTTGGTAACCCCCATGTTTTAGCCACTAAGCCTGTATTATCACTGGTTTATAAATGCGTTTATTCTGTCACCTACATTCTTTTGCAGGTTTCTATAGAAAAATTCAATGTCATACACATGATAAATGCCGTCACCAAAGGTGCTAAATCCTGCGGTGTACCTTGTATCATCTACATCTGTAACCTTTAACGTGCCACGTTCAGAATCCATATATGCACCTGTAAATTCAGGAATTTCCTTTTGAACCCTGCCTTCGTTGTCTGTAAAGCACGCTCCTAAATTTTCCGACCTATCAGCTACAGTGCTATCTGTTTTCCAATTTAATGGGTTTATACCTAATGTGGTATCTGGCACTAAGGCAGAGGTTGTTACATAGTCCTCCTCAGAGTTATAGGAAATTATAACCCCTGTATCTGTTTCACCCTGTGCAAGCCTTAGCTGTGGGTACTGCTGGGCTTCCTCTGCTGTAAAATGCCAGCCCACAGCGTATGCCGCCACCAGCTGTTTGCTGTACTGTTCCTGTGTAAAAAACTCCTTCATCAGCCTAAGCACCATATCAGCACCTTGGGAAAATCCAGCTAAGATAATAGGTCTGCCCTCATTATGCTGTGCCATATAATACAAAAAGGATTCTCTTATATCAGAATACGCTATATCAAAATATGGCTTTTCCAGCGTTTCATTTTGTAAGGCATACACTATCATCCCGACCTGCCTGTAATACGGTGCATACATTCTACAGCTGTCCTCATACACACCACGTCCCATATTAAGAGAGCCTAAAAAGCTCCTCTTTGTTTCTGTGTCACTAAGCAGCATATTAAAGGACTGTGAATTACCATTATACACTGTTGGACACACCATAAAAACGTCTGCCTGTTTACCCTCCCCTATACCGTTATATGCCCAGTTATCTGGATTATTGTATTTTGAGTCTGACAAATTAATTTGGCTGGATAGCTGCTGTGATTCTGATTGTGATGCGGAAGCCGAGGAATCAGCAGCGATTGTTGCTGACGAGTTGTTTTTACCACCTGAACAGCCAAACAATACCGTCACTGCTAATGCTCCGCATAATAATACTGATATTGTCCTTAATATATATTTCTTCATTATAACCCTCCATAATCAGTTTATTAAAAATGTCCCCGTTTAATAACGGGGACAAGGAAATTGTTGTAAATTTATTTTTGCGCTACGCCTGTTTTTTTAGCAGCCTCTATAACAGCCTGTGCTACAGCACTGCCAATTCGCTTATCCAGTGCATCTGGTAAAATATAATCAAAATCCAGCTTATCATCTGTTACCAAATTTGCAATAGCATAGGAGGCAGCTATGTTCATTTCATCATTAATTTCCTTTGCACGACAATCCAAAGCACCTCTAAAAATACCTGGAAAAGCCAGCACATTGTTTATTTGGTTGGGAAAATCGGAACGGCCTGTACCTACTACCCTTGCACCTGCTTTTTTTGCTACATTAGGCATAATCTCTGGTGTGGGATTCGCCATTGCAAAAACAATAGGCTCTAAGTTCATAGACCTTACCATTTCCTCGCTAACAATGTTAGGGGCAGAAACACCAATAAATACATCTGCACCACTCATTGCGTCTGCCAATGTACCTGTCATATTATTTTTATTTGAGTTTTTTGCCATTTCCTGTTGGGCATTGTTTAGACCCTCTACACCCTTGGCAATAATACCGCATTGGTCAACCATTACTAGATCGCCTACACCCATTCTAAGCAGGTGCTTGCCAATAGCAATTCCAGCTGAGCCCGCACCGTTTATAACCGCACGAATTTTAGTAATATCCTTTTTCGTTACCTTTAAAGCATTTAACATAGCGGCGGCCACAACAACCGCTGTGCCATGCTGGTCATCATGAAATACAGGAATATCACAAATTTCCTTTAGCTTGGCTTCTATTTCAAAGCAACGTGGTGCTGCTATATCCTCTAGGTTAATGCCACCAAAGCTGCCAGAAATTAAATAAACCGTGCGTACAATTTCCTCTACACTTTTTGAACGTACACAAATAGGGAAGGCATCTACATCTGCAAACGCTTTAAACAACGCACATTTGCCCTCCATTACAGGCATTCCTGCTTCTGGTCCTATGTCGCCTAAGCCCAGCACCGCCGTACCATCTGTTACAACGGCTACCAAATTTCCACGTCTGGTTAGGTCAAAGGATTTTTGGTAGTCCTTATTTATCTCTAGACATGGCTGAGCAACACCTGGGGTATATGCCAATGAAAGGTCGTGTGCTGTTTCAAGGGGCGGCACTGCATTAACCTCAATTTTACCTCTCCATTCATAATGCTTTTGCAAAGATTCTTCTCTAATATCCAACCTTATCAATCCTTTCTTAAACGTCCAAACATATATTGTAAATGATACGCTAAGAATAATAATATGTCAATAATTATGGTGATATTATATGTATATTTCCACGGTACTGCCTGTGTTGTTCTTTCGTACAATCAGCTTTTTATCTATATTTTCCTTTAACTGACTAACATGGGATATTATACCCACCAGCCTGTTGCCCTGTGTCAGCTGATTAAGTATATCCACCGCTTGGTTAAGCGATTGGTCATCCAACGAGCCAAAGCCCTCATCCACAAACATTGTATCTAGGCACACGCCGCCTGCTTTTCGCTGAATAACATCAGACAAGCCCAGTGCCAGTGATAAGGATGCTTTAAACGCCTCTCCCCCAGACAATGATTTTACACTTCTGTTTTTGCCAGTATAGTTGTCAAGCACCTCCAGCTCTAAGCCCGACTGGCTACGCAGATTTTCTGCCTGTGTTGCACGTACCAGCTTATATCTGCCATCACTCATATATGTAAACCGCTTGTTTGCCTCGTAAATAATCTCGCTAAAATAAGCCCCCTGTATATACTGCTCAAAGGCTATTTTTTCCTTACCGCTAAGCTCACCATTGGCTGTTTCTGACAAATTTTTAAGCACCATATAGCTGTCCACATACCCTAGCAACAGTTTGGCTTGCCTTTTAATATTTGTTAGTATATCGGTATTTGAATTTAGCCTTGTTATTATATTGTCCCTGTTCTGTGTTTGGCTGGCTATACACTGCACCAAATTTTGTTTTTCTTCACTAAGTGGCATTAGGTCTACTATTTTTTCACCCTTTAGCTGTGATGTTAACAGGTCAACGTTGCTTTTTGCCTGAGTGTAATCAGCAACAAAGCCGTTTATCCTTGTTGTTATCTCCTGTATTTCATCATTAGTTTTCAGTGATTTTATATAGCTGTCATAGCTGTCAAAATTATTTTCCTTTAGCAGAATATTTAATTTTTCCAGCATCCCTGCTAATACTGTATTATTTTCCCTTAAGCTGACCTTGTTTTCCTCTAAAGTAGCCTTGGTGGTTTCCAGCCTATCCTTAAGCTGTCTATACAGCTTTTCTGCTGTTTCATATTCCTGCTGCAGCTGGCATAAGGCTTTTTGTTTTTCGTTTAAAACCTTTTTGGCAGCTTGTGCAGTATCGTACTGCAGCTGTTTTCCAACGGCGGTATATTCACCCTTTGTTTTTTCCAGCTGTGCTAAGGTTTTTTGTATATTTTCCGTTAATACCTTTACCTGCTGCTGAAGCTCCTTAAGGTTTTCCTCGTAAAGGTTAAGCTGTTCCTTGGCTGCACCTGCAAGCCCTTGCTTTTCCCTCAAATTTTTCTTTTTTTCACGCAGTATATTACAGCGAGCTGTTTCGTTTTTTATTTCCGACTTTATAACCTGGCTACAATTTTCCTTGGTAACAGTCACCCCTTCAGTACAATTAATTATATCATTTACAATACTGTTCATCTCTGCATCAAGCCTTGCTTGTATAGCCCCAGACATTTCGCTGGCTTGTTGTCTGGCAATATATGCCGTATCCTTTTCCTGTCCTTTTTTGTCCAGCTGCTCCTTGTCTGGTATTTCCTGCAATAGCTTGGCCGGATTTGGATGCAAGGCACTGCCACATACGGGGCAGGGGGTGTTTTCCTGCAATGTTGCTGCTAACAGGCCTGCTTGTCCCTGTAAGAAACGGCTTTCCATAAGGGCATACTCTGTGTTTACATCAATATAAGCCTTATCTAAGCTGATAAAGCTTCTCCATGCCTGTTCCAGCTTTGTTTTACTGGCCTCTGCCCTAATAAGCCTATCATTTAATGCTTTTAACACACCACCAACCTGCTGTCGTTGTACAAAGCTATTTTTTAGCTGTTCCTCTAAAATAGGCAGATTATCATATTTCTTTAAGGTTTCCTTTAGACCTTCAACGCTTTTGGTGTATGTATCCAGCAGTCCCTCTTTAGCTTTAATATTTTTCTGTAATACATCAAATTCCTTTTGAAGCTTTCCACATTGCAAGCCCAAATTGTTAAAAACCTGATACCTGTCCTGCTCCTCTATTAATTTTGAAATTTCTGCTTTTAGCTTATCACGCTGCAGCTCTCCATTTTTTTGTAATAGATACTTAGCGTATAGCTCTTGTAACAGCTTATTTTTTTCACTAATAAACCTTTCCTTGTCCTTAATTTGGATTACTAGCCTTTCTATATCACCTTGTAAGGAGGTCACTTTATCCGCCGTAGGCTTAATGTTTACCAAAGCTGTCTGTGCCTGTGCCAAGGCTTGCTTATCCTTTTCAACGCCTGCCAATAAGCTCTCTAATTTTACTAGGTTAGCTTTTTCCCTTTTCAGACTGTACAGCTTTTCATTATTATCTGCACCTTGGGTTATTTTAAGGGATAAATTTTTTACAGTGGCGTCCATAGTAGCCAACGAGCTATTAATCTTGCTTTCTAAATGCTTATCCTCGTCTATAGCCTTTTGTAAAAGCTCAGTTATTTCATCTATTTTATTAACATTCTGCTCTTGCTGTAAGCTATAAATATCACCATAATACAGGCTATTCTCATGAACCTTTATCCCCTGTATATATTGTAAAATACCTGTTTGTGCCATTTTATAATCAGTCTTGGCTGATACCATTTTGGATTTTAATTGAAGCTGAAGCTGTTGGCAAAACCCCGTATTAAAAATCCTTCTGAAAATTTCCCCACGTTCCTTACTGCCCGCTAACAGCAACCGCAAAAAATCCCCCTGTGCTATCATTGCTATTTGGGTAAACTGGCTATAGTCAATGCCCATTAGCTCCTTAACATAGGTGGTTACCTGTTTATTGCCTGTTATCACCTTACCGTCTGTAAGCGTTAGCTCAGCATTTGGATTTTCTGTGGTTGTACCTTTACCGTTTGCCTTTGCACGCGCATATTTAGGGTTACGTTTTACTGTATAAATATCCTTACCATATGCAAATGTTAGCCTTACATAGGTTTTTACGTCCTCCTTAGCAAAGTCACTGCGTAGCATTTCACCTGTTCGTGTGCCACCGCTGGTTTCCCCATACAACGCATAGGTGATAGCATCAAAAATAGTCGTTTTACCCGCACCTGTATCACCTGTTATGAGAAAAATCCCCCTGCTGCCAAAACGTTCAAAGGGAATATTCACCCAGTCTGGATATGGTCCAAAGCCACTGATTTCTAAATTTATCGGTCGCATTTACTCCACCCCCAGCCCCTGTAATATTTCCATAACTATTTTACATTTATCCTTATTAATATCATGGTTATTTTGCAGCCTATAAAATTCATTAAAAAGCTGTAGGTTGCTTTTGCCTTCCATTTCATTTACGGCGTCTATAGCATTATCCTTTTGTGTACGCTGGTTGTCAATGTCCAACCGCATAATATTAGGGTACACTGTTCTTAGCCTACCCATTGGGTCAAACAAATCCTGCTCATCTGTCAATGTAACGTGTAAATAGTCCTCATTATTTCCACTGTTTACAATTTCTGCTGACATTAGCACATCTATATTTCCCCTTATTTCCCGCATATCACGCCTTGGCTCTAAGGGAATAAGCTGTACTGCCACCTTGTTTTTTTCGGCTATATCCACCACTGTTATGGATTTATTATATCTGCACTCAGAAAATGAATATTTTAGGGGCGAGCCACAGTATCGCACTGTGTCACGTCCTACACGCTGTGGGTTATGTAAATGTCCTAAAGCTACATAGTCAAACATATGGAACAGGGACACATCTATATTGTCCACACCACCTACAGACACGCTTTCCGAATTTGCCCGCTGTGGCAGGTCTGCACCCCCTGTAATAAATTGATGCGCCACCAATATATTTCTGCTGCTGCTGTCTATCTCTTCTTTTTCTAATATAGCTGTTACTGCCTGTTCATATGTGCTTATCTCTTTATCCTGAAAAAATCTGCGAACAGCTGGGGGCTTAATAAACGGCAGCAGATATACATTAACGTCACCTAGGCTGTCTGTTAGTACATATTTTTCTAAGGTGCCGTTATAACCTCCACATATATATATCCTATTGCTTTGCATTAACCTACTGCCAAATGATAACCGCTCACCGCTGTCGTGGTTTCCACTAATTATAAATACAGGCACAGCCTTGCCTGCTAACCTTGTTATAAAATCATCCAGCACCTCTACTGCCTCTGCTGATGGTACAGCCTTATCGTACACATCACCAGCTATTAATATGGCGTCTGGTTTTATATGGTCAAGCTCTTCTAAAATCTCATTTAAAATAAACTGCTGGTCTAGGAGCATGGAAAATTCGTTAACGTTTTTTCCTATATGTATATCTGATAAATGCACAAATCTCATTTTTCCACCGCTTTTTTATGAATTTCCAGTATATCAATAACCTGTATTAAATCATCCGCTTTAGCAAATAGCAATTTGGCTGTGTTCTGGTCTGGCGGTGTAAGGTCTGGCACCATTATGGTGTTACACCTAGCACGAAAAGCCGACAGCACACCATTTGGCGAGTCCTCAACTGCTACACATTCCATTGGCTGTAACCCTAGCTGCCTAGACGCCTCTAAATAAACATCTGGCTCAGGCTTACCGTTTTTCACCATTGATGCACATATAATTTTATCAAAATAATCATATATACCTATCTGTTTTAAATACTGTGTCGTTCGGTCAATATCTGTTGCTGTTGCTACAGCACATTTTAAGCCATTGCTTTTTATATACTGCAACAGCTGGTCTATGCCTTTTTTCTTCTCTATGCCGTACTCTTCTATGTGGTGTGCCATCAGCTCTTTTCGTCGGTCACGCACCCTTGCATAGTCAAAATCAGGGCATACTATTTTTTTAAGCAAGGGAGCTGCTAATTTTTCTGGCAGACTGCGTATTTCTAAAACGTGTTCTGGTTTCATAGGAAAGCCGTTTTCAACGGCACCCTGTACCCAAAACCGCTGATACCACTTTTCGGTATCAATAATAACACCGTCCATATCAAAAATAATTCCTTTTATTTTCATAAAACACCATTACCCCTTTCAAAACAACAAACGGCTGAAAGCAAGTATCGTTTCAGCCGTTAAAATTTAAAATAATTCTATAGATGGATCGTAACGTTCACCCAAATACCAGCACTCAAAATGCAAATGAGCACCGTAGGAATCCCCCGTATTACCTATGTATCCAATAATATCACCTTGTTTTACCTGCTGTCCTGATGTAACCGCCACCCTGCTGCAATGTGCATACTGTGTGTAGTATCCACCGCCATGGTCAAGCATGACATGATAACCCCAGCCAGAACCCCACTCATCTGTAGAGTTAGCAACAACTGCCGTGCCGTCAGCTACTGCAACAATAGGCTTGCCATAGGCACTGCCATTACAGGCAAAATCTATACCCTTGTGGTTTCTGCCGTCACCCCAGTAGGACGTTATTAAGGGACATTCAGGTGCTGGCAAAATATATTTTTGCCCTGTGCGTTCACCGTTGCTGGTGGATGGAATATATGTACCACCGGAGGTCTGGGTCTTTTCCCCCTCCAGCTGTGTCTGTAGCTGTGACAGCTGGTCAATCAGCTGTTGTTGTTCAGCCTCAACCCCGCTCTTGTCTTTTTCTAGGCTGCCCTGTTTAGCTTCAATATCAGCCACCAAGAGGTCGCTTTCCTCCTGTAGCACCGACAAATTTTCCATTTTACCCTCTAGGGTTGTTTGGGTATTTTCTATTTCCTGTTTTTCCTTTTCTATCTGTAGCTTTTCCCCGTTTATTTTATTTAGCTTTTCTTGTAATTGGCCTATAAGCTCCTTGTCATGGTCACTTATATTTTTTATAAGATAAGCCTTATCTATAAAGTCACTAAAATTCTTTGCACCTAACAATATTTCTAAATTGGATGCATCACCAGCCATATAAATAGCACGCAAACGTACACGAAGCTGTTCATAGCCCTTCTCAATTAAAACCTGCATACTGTAAATATCCGTCTGCTTTTCCTTGATAGCACTGTTTAAGGCTGTCAGTGTACCTGTCAATTTGTCGATTTCATCCTGTGCAGACTTTATTTGATTTTGCAGGTTGGTGCTTAGGGTCTTTTGCTCTTCTAAATCGTCCTTTGCATCATCTATTTTACTTTGTATATCCCTTTTTTTCTGTTCCAGCTGCTGTTGCTGTGTTTGGTTATTGTCTATATCCTCTTGAGTGGTAGCATAAACAGTTGTAGCCGTACACACTGCCACAGCCAACACCGTAGCTATGATAGCCCTGTACGTCCTTTTACCCTTCATTCTGTTAACCATTCCTTTCGTATAACCATTATAAATATTCTATATTAGAGTTCTGTTCTGAGAAATTCCTGTTATGTCCCCACCCTCAATAAATACATCCGCCAAGGCGGTGGTTAGCTTATAAGCCTCCTCAAACAGCTCCAAAAAGCTTTCGGTGCGAATACGGCTTTTATCTGTCCAGCTTTTGTGGGATATATTGGCATAGTCATACTTATCATCCTCTGTCAATCCCCTGTATCTGATACTGTGAAGTGGCGGTGTATGATGGCGTTTTTCATGACGCAGTGCAAGGTCACGCTTAAAGCCTGTATAATCGTTAAGCCTTCTAAGCTTTTTTCTGTAGTCCTGTGTTGCCTGATAAATACAGTCCATATCCATATCTTGATTAAAAACAGACTTACCCAGCATATAGTAAAGTGTAGCCATATGCTGATTGGTTATATCATTCTTTGGTGCACATTTTTTTAGGTTAAGCTGATTAGTAACCTTTCCTGTTTCATACCTAAGTGTAATTATATCAAGGTTGCTTTCAATTAGCAAATGTGACAAATGCTCGTCCATATTTTCTGACTGCTGTGCCAGCTGTTTAGCACCATATAAAACATATGGGTGTGCTATGCTGTCCAGTGCAAAGTGACTTAGAAATCCTAGGGCATAGCCTTTATCTATTTTATTCTTACTTCTATGTGCAAAATTACAGATAAATGCCAATGTTTGGTCACCACCTGCCGAATGCAGTCTTTTACCAAAATCCTTTACAGCATTTATTTTTTCATCTGTATTATACGAAAATAAAAAGTCCGGTCCCTGACTGCCCCATAAAAGGCTGTCCTTGGATATTTCTATATTCTTATAATTTTCCTGCATATATTTAAACAGTCTTTCTCCTAACAAATAATGTGTCATTATTGATGGCATATAATAAGCCTCCTAGTCTGATACGATTTTCCACTCACCATATTTTTTGTATCTGCCTACCGCGCCCCCAAATGCAGCTTCCTCAACTTTTTCACCACCGATATAGTAGGTGCGTTTGTCCGATGTCAGCTGGCTGTCCTCCACCTTATAGGTACTGGAGGTCTGTGAAAACACCCTGTCTGAGTAGGTGTCATAGTAAAACTCAGTTTCGTTACCAGCCGCTGCTGTGGTTATATATCCTTCATACAGCATAATTTGGCTATTTGATAAATTAGTGTAAAAATCCAAGGTGCATACTGTGCCCTTGTTTGTAGATTTATTAATTGCTACACTGCGTTGAACCTGTGAATTGTTAATTGTAACTACATCTATTTGACAGCTGTTATTACCTGTATAGTACAAAAACATTTCTTTTTTGCTATCCTTGTCCACGTCAAAGGCTTGATAGCCATACAGCTTCATTGTTACACCATTTTCACCTGTTATAGCCTCGTCCTTTACCTTTCGCAAATAAGCGTTGTATTCGTCCTCAATAGCCGACACGGTTACAGAAACCCTGCCAATGGGCTTTGCAAAGCAGTCAAGCCGTCCAGTTACGATACAATCTCCCGCTGCCTTACCTGTAATTACGCCGCCGCTGCCAACCTGTGCCACATCATCATTATCGCATTGCCATTTAATGCGATTAAGATATGCCTCACCTAAATCAACTGGTATTTCTGCTTTTACATATTTTCCCTGACTAACAGACACTGCGCCATCTATATAGCTATCTACCTTTGTTTTATTTTTTTTAAGCTGAGTATAGGCGTTCAAATACTCGTCCTGTGTAATGGTTTTATTATCCTTTTTATAGGAGCTTTTTGTTTTAGTATCATCTGGTTTTTGAGGCTGTACCGCTGTTAAGGTTTCCTGTGCTTTTAAGGTGCTACCGTTTATTGTATATAGCACCGCTGTATTTTCATAGGTGCTGGTGCTGTTTTTTCGATATTCGACAATTATACACAGTGCGTTATTTTCATCTATATATACATCCTCTTTATAGCTGGCATAACCACCGTTAGCAATATTAGTATAGCTGGCAGGTGTTTTATATGCCACTGCATTATTATTTTGTAGTGTTACAAGCTCTGCCTTTGTTAGCTCCTCTGTCAAATTATGAATAACAATAAGCTCATATTCTTTATCCTTGTTAAAATCATCTATTCTGCTTTTCCCTATTTTTGCCTTACCTGTTTTAGTAGAAGCATAGGTGTACTGCTCCACTGGGGACAGACCCTGCAGGTAAGTATTAAGGGTGTTAATATCCTTTATCCTATTATCAGTCACCGTAAAAGCAATAGTCTGCTTGTCCGTCTGGTAACCATCAGCATAAGCATATACCTCACATTCACCCATAGACTTAGCTGTAACAACGCCTTGGGCATCTACGGCGGCTATGTTGGCATCTGTTGTGTCATAGCGAACATTGTATTCCTTTGCTCCTGCTGTTTCTGTCACGTTAAGCTTACAGGTTTTTCCCACCTCTAGCTTTGTGCTGTCCGCCGTAACCGTAATCTTAGGCTGAGGGTCTGTAGGCGGTTCTGTTTTCGTCTGTGTTGCCTGTGTAGGTGGCTCTGTCCCACTCTGAAAAACAGAGGTTATCTGATTAATTGCTGTCTGTGCTATATTAGGGTATGCTACAGCTAAACCCGCACCACCTAAGGCTATTACCACCATTGCTGACACTGTTACGATTAAAACTTTTTTCAAGGTACCAACTCCTGTATATATCTTCCATGTATCACTTGTATTCTTGCCCATTATAAATACAATTATAAAGCTAACACCTATAAAGTCAACAAAAAATAAAATTGTTAATTTTTTTGTATTTATTTGTAATCTAATGCACATAAATGTTACATTGCAAAAAAGGCTGACACCATAACTGATGTCAGCCCTTTTGTAATAGTAAAAAATTAATTATTTCTTTTTCTTCTTGTTGGGTCTGTTATTAGCAACAGGCTTTACTTCAGTCTGATCAACCTCTGTAACCTCCCATGGCAGCTGTTCTGTAACTGTGGCAGCTATCATAACCTGACCTTTTTTTCTTATAGCTCTCTCAATTATAATAATAGCAATAAATATGCCAATACATAATATGGTTACCGCCAGTGCCGGGATAAAGCCATCTGGCACATACTTAAATGTAACAGTATGCTCACCTGCTGTTAACGGCACTGCTACCATAGCATCTGCTATAGGTGTAATTTCGACCTCTGCACCATCAACATAGGCTTTCCAGCCCTTCTCATAAGGAATAGATGTGTACATTAGCCCATCTTCCTTGGCTGTTATAGTACCAGATATAGAATCAGTATTGAATGAGTCTATATTATACAAGCCCTCTTTTAGCTGATTAATACCATTGTCATAAATATTTCTGTTTAACATAGCCACATAAACCTGTGCTGTACCTGTTGTGGTGTTTGCAGTTAAGGTACAGTTCAAATTCATGGTTTCCCCAGCCTTGTACGAGCCTGCAGAAATGATATATGGTCGTTTAACCTCATAGTTTTCTGACGTAGCTGTACCCTTAGAAATAGTAATATTGTCACCATTATCAATCTTTGTGTAAACATACACTGTACAATCCTGTGGAATTGTATATGAATAATTTAGCGTACCAGTTGAACCCTGCGTCACATTGTAGTTGTAGCCACCATTAATATTTGGAGTAGCTGTTAAGCCACTGTGCTGTGCAGAGGTATTAGGTGTTATAGGTGTAAACACATCCTCCTGTATCCCTGTTGATTTTGTAAACAGGTTGTTTTGTGTGTCAAAAGGATTAGTTGATACTGCACCGGTTTTTGTGTAGCCATACATAAAGTCCTTCATGGTATCCTTTGTCATAAAGCCCAGTGACAGATAGCTGTTGTTGGAATATGAATTAGCATAATTATAGTTTTGTATCAACGACCAATCGTCAGTATTCTTGGCTGTTGTACGTCTTCCAATCATATACTTAATGTCAAGGAAGGCATTTGTCAGCGGTGAGGTTTCAGCATAATAATATCTGTTACCTGCATCCCAACCGATTAAGCCTACGCCCTCAACAAATTTTGTCACCCCTTCGTTTACTGTTGATGAGAACAATGTAGCACCGTTATAGCCATAAATGGTAGAATCATTAATAGTATAGAAGTGCTGTGTTTCCATTCTGTAAAACGGTTCATCATCACTAGCCTCTATATCACTTATCAGCTTTGTTACTGGCTCATACTGGTCAGGGTAGGAGGTACGGTCAGTGGTTCTAACTGTATTTACACCTATTAAAGCACTGCTACACATCTCCACTAGAATAAGTGCAAAGATGCCAATAGTCATGGCGGCCTGTGGAAAGATATTTAGCTTGTACAACAATATCAAAGCCAAATAAACTATTAATAATGCCACAGTACCTGTAACAGCAGTATCTGCTTGAGAACCCGCATAAGCAAATACTGCGAACACTGCACCAACTATGGCCATGGCAAAAACATCACCATAGTTAATATCCTTTAGCAGCAAAAAGCCCCTATATGCCATAACAATTAGTACAAATGACATCAAATATGCGAAACGGTATGGCAGCATATTTGGTAAATGCATACCATGAATAATAAAGTTTGGCAGCTTATACATACAGCAATACATAAAGAATATTAATACCACTGTACTAAAGACCTTTTCTCTAACGGAAATTTTCTTTGAACGGAAGAACAGCGTTCCCAAAATAACACAAATAAAGCCACAATAAATATTAGGTAATCCCTCTTTATCAGTAGGCTTAGTAAATGCAGCTAAATTACCTAAAATATCAGTAGCGTAGGTTAACGGGTCCTTGTAGTTCCAATCATACAGCGTTGTAAAGTCAGGTAAAACGTTTTGCACGCCGTGGGTATTTTGTAACGCAATATACGCTGGGGCTACCAGCACCGCACTGATACCTATTGCTAACGCTGAAAACCCAATAATCAAACCAAGCTTTTTGAAAAATGCCTTCCATGTCATCTTTACAGCTATACAAACGCCAAAGAACGTAATAGCAGTAAAGATACAGGTAAAGAAGCCCATATAGTAGTTTGTTAGCATTGACAACGCCAACGCCACAATAAACAGCTTGTACTTACCCCGTGTAACCAAGGCATATACACCCAAAACAACCAAGGGCAGTAAAGCAAAGGTATCAAACCAAATAATGTTCCAGTAATATCCCATTACAAAGGCACACAAGCCATATAAAACAGAGAAGAACACGATAGAAAAGTCATTGCGTTTAAACACGCTGCGTAGGAAAATAGCAAAGAACATACCTGCACAGCCTATCTTTATTAATAGGAACAGTGTTAACGCCTCTCGTAAAAACTCAGGTGGAACAAAGACTAGGAAGAAGTTTAGCGGACTTGCAAGATAGTATGCAATCAACGCTACATAGTTTGTACCTAGTCCGGCACTCCATGAATACAGCAGCGAGCTGCCCTCCTGTAGTTTACTTTGAAAATCACAGTAAAATGGATAATACTGCTGCCAGAAGTCAGTAACCATAATCTGCTTTGTGCCAAACGGATATACACCGTTTACGGCGAAGGCGATACCTAACAGTAAAAATGGCAGAAAAAATGCGATAATAATATACTTTTGATCACATATTTTTGCTTTCCACGATTTTTTTGTCAACGGTGTGGTGGCTTCAGCCTGCTTGGTTTTGCTCATTGTTTTACCAATCCTTTCTAAATATCATTATTTTATGCTGTTTTATACCCACGTCACAGCTATGGGGTGTAATGCATCGTATGTTACGTTTGCACTTATTTTGTGTTATGGGATAATTGCACATATGTCCCACTGTACACTTATCGTTTATTTTACCATTTTTAAAAGTGTTGGTAAACCATATTTCAAAAAATTATCAATTTATTTTGTAGCCAACAAAATATTTCATCTCCATTTGATAAAATGCCTTTATTTTTGGGGATTTTTTTGCTATACTTACGATATATATACAATACAAACAAAAGGATTTGAAATAATGAAAACTGTTGATTTAGTTGTACCCTGCTACAACGAAGAGGACGTGTTAACTCTGTTTGTGTCAGAAACTACAAAAGTGACAGACACTATACCTAACTACAACTTTCGTTTTATTTTGGTAGATGATGGCAGCCGTGACAAAACATTTATAATAATGCGTAGGCTGGCACAGGAATATCCAAACGTAAAATACATTTCTTTCTCCCGTAACTTTGGAAAAGAAGCGGCTATGTACGCTGGTCTAAAAAACTCTACTGCTGACTACACCGTTGTAATGGACGCCGACCTACAGCACCCACCAAAGATGCTTATTGATATGGTAAAAGCTATGGAGGACGGTTATGACTGCTGTGCCGCTAGACGCACAACCCGAAAAGGTGAGTCACCAGTACGCAGCTTTTTTTCTCGAAATTTTTATAAGTTCAGCAACAAGGTAACAGACATCACTATGCCCTATGGTGCTGTTGACTACCGCATGATGTCACGTCAAATGGTAGACGCTGTTTTGGCGCTGGCGGAGGTACAGCGTTTTTCAAAGGGCATTTTCAGTTGGGTTGGATTTGATACTAAATGGTTGCCCTACGAAAACGTAGAGCGTGCAGTAGGTACGACAAAATGGAGCTTTTGGGGGTTATTCAAATATGCTATTGACGGCATAGCCTCCTTCACTGTAGCACCCCTTAGAATACTATCAGGTATAGGCTTCTTTATATCGGCTGTAGCTTTTATATACATTATAATTACACTTATCAAAACCCTTGTTTCCGGCATAGATGTACCTGGTTATGCCACTAACCTGTGTGCTACTTTGTTTTTAGGTGGTATTATTGAGCTTTCTATTGGCATTTTAGGTGAATACATCAGCCGTATATACATGGAAAGCAAAAAGCGTCCTATATACCTAACCAAAAGCACTAACATAGACAACCATGCAGATGATTTTGATGACATTTTTACAGATAGCTATAGCAGTCTTGACGATACTAGTGAAGCTAAGGAAAATAATGAAGAATAAAAATGGAGAATACATATGAATTTTAAAGAGAAGCTTAAAAACTTTTTTGACATCAAGTTTCTAAAGTTTATTTTGGTTGGCATACTAAACACCCTTGTTGGTACGGGTCTGCAATTTGTAATATACAATCTAACTGCCTTAAACACCATGGGAGATACAGGAACATGGGTAGCGTCTGGCGTTTCATACTTTTTAGCCAGCATTATGAGCTACTTTCTAAACAAATATTTCACCTTTAAAAACAAGGAAAAGGGCTGGAAGCCCATTGCACGTTTCGCCATCAACATAGCGGTATGCTACGCTATTGCGTATGGTTTAGCAATACCTGGCACCTCATATATATGCACATCTATGAATATAACAATGTTTGGCTGGGACGTACCAACCTTTGCTGCTAACCTATCAATGGTAATCGGCAGCTGTCTGTTTGTTGCACTAAACTATGTTGGTCAGCGTTTCTTTGCTTTTAAAGAAAAAAAATAATACCCTTACAGGCGTAAAGTCAAAATTTATTATAAAATGTTTTAACCGGCATATGTGGCTTGTTCCCCATATGCCGGTTATCTTGCTGCTGTTTTATAAAGCAAAAAAGCAGAGAACCTGTATGAACAAGTCCTCTGCCTTTTTATAGTTTAATTTCATTTAAAATAAATGATAATTATTTTTCTATCATGCTTTCCCCGTCCATTTCAGCTGGTTTTGCTAAGCCCATAATTTCCAGCATTGTTGGTGCTATATCAGCTAGCTTTCCACCTGTCTGCTGTAGCTTACAGTCATAGCCTACTACACAGAATGGCACTAGATTTGTTGTATGGGCGGTAAAAGGCTCTACAATCTCATCTAACATTTTGTCAGCGTTACCATGGTCAGCTGTAATTAATGCCACACCGTTCATTTTCTTGATAGCATCAACCACTCTGTTAACACAGCCATCCACTGTTTCAACAGCCTTTACCGCAGCATTAAATATGCCTGTATGTCCAACCATATCACAGTTAGCAAAGTTTAAAATAATAGCGTCATATTTTCCGCTTTCTATTCTTTCCACGCATTTATCTGCTACCTCATCAGCACTCATCTCTGGCTGCATATCATAGGTAGCAACCTTTGGGGAAGATACTAATACTCTGTCTTCACCCTCATATGGGGCCTCAACTCCGCCATTAAAGAAAAATGTTACATGGGCATATTTCTCTGTTTCAGCAATTCTAAGCTGTGTTTTCCCGTTAGCTGACAGATACTCTCCTAGGGTATTTTTTAGGGATTGAGGACCAAATGCAACCAATACATTTGGCATTGTTGCATCATAGGTTGTCAGGCAAACAAAGGTTAGTGGGAACATACCGTTTTTGCGTTCAAAGCCTTTAAAATCAGGGTCTACAAAGGCTCTTGTAATTTCTCTGGCTCTGTCAGGGCGGAAATTAAAAAACACAACAGAGTCATTCTCTTTGATTGTTCCATCCTCATCACATACAGTAGGGATTACAAATTCATCTGTAACACCCTCTGCGTAGGAATCCTCCATAGCCTTAACAGCACAGCAAGCCTTGTTACCCTCACCATAAACCATTGCAGAATATGCTTTTTCTACTCTGTCCCAACGGTTATCTCTATCCATTGCATAGAAACGTCCCATAATGGTTGCAACCTTGCCTACGCCGATTTCTGTCATATGATTCTGTAAATCCTCTACAAAGCCCTTACCGCTGGATGGTGGTACATCTCTGCCGTCCATAAAGCCATGTACATAAACCTTATCTAAGCCTTTTTCTTTAGCCAGCTGAAGTATAGCATACACATGGCTGTTATGGCTGTGAACACCTCCGTCTGACAATAGACCTATTAGGTGCAGTGCTGTGCCGTTTTTCTTTGCGTTGTCAATAGCAGTATTTAAGGCTGTATTCCTTGCGAAATCGCCATCGCTTATAGCCTTTGTAATTCTGGTCAAGTCCTGATATACAATACGGCCTGCACCCATATTAGTGTGTCCAACCTCGCTGTTGCCCATTTGACCATCTGGCAAGCCTACTGCCAGTCCAGATGCACCAATTTGTGTACATGGATTTTCTGAAAAAATACGGTCTAGGTTAGGTGTGTTAGCAGCCTTTACTGCGTTGCCTTTAGCTTCAGCATTAATACCATAGCCGTCCATAATCATTAGAATAACTGGTTTTTTCATTAAAGCTTCTCTCCTTACTTCTCGTTAACCTGTTCCTTAATATATTCCATCGTAAATGCAGGGATTAGCGTTAAGCCCTCTTTAGCAAGGATTTCTGTAGCTTTTTCACTTCTCTGAATAACACAAACAACAGTGTCGATTTCTGCACCTTTTTTACGCAGCTCACGCACACCGTCAATAATAGCACCACCTGTTGTAACAACGTCCTCTACAATAAGAACCTTTTTACCCTCTACACCGGCACCCTCTGCCAGCTTGCAAGTACCGTACTCCTTAGCCTTTTTACGGACAAAAGCAGCTTTCATGCCTGTATTCATAGAAATAGCAGTAACTACTGGAATGCCACCCATTTCCAATCCGGCAAGAACCTCTGTACCCTCTGGAATTAGTCCAGACATAATTTTAGCAATTTCATTTAAAACTACTGGCTCTGCTTCAAAAAGATATTTGTCAAAATACTCGTTAGAAATTTGACCTGAACGCAGTAAAAATTCGCCTGTTATATGGGAAAGCTCATAAATTCTTTGTGCAACCTGTTCCTTTGTCATATTAACACCCCGTAAAATTTTCTTTTTTAAGACCCTTATTAAAATAATGACCTGTAATTATTTACTAGCTGCCTTTACAATAGCTGCAAATTTTTCTGCAACTAACGCTGCACCGCCAATTAGACCGCCGTCAACGTCTGGCTTGCCTAATAGCTCGTCTGCATTGCCATCGTTCATTGAACCGCCGTACTGTACAGTCATAGTATCAGCAGCTGCCTTATCATATACATCAGCAATAACCTTGCGGATAACAGCGCAAACCTCGTTTGCTTGGTCAGCTGTTGCTGTTTTACCTGTACCAATTGCCCATACTGGCTCGTAAGCGATGATAATTTTCTTTAGCTCATCCTTAGATACACCGTTTAGTGCAATCTTTGTTTGCATAGCAACTAGCTCGGCTGTAACGCCCTGCTCACGTTGCTCCAGCAGCTCACCTACACATAAAATTACGTTTAAACCAGCGTCCAATGCAGCTCTTGTTCTTTTGTTAACTGTTACATCTGTTTCGCCAAAGTATTGTCTACGCTCGCTGTGGCCGATGATAACATACTCAAGACCCATTGATGCTAACATTTTAGCAGAAATCTCACCTGTGAAAGCACCGCTTTCTGCCCAGTGGCAGTTTTCAGCACCAATTTTAATGTTTGTACCCTGTGTAGCGTCAATAGCTGTTGTTAGGTCAACATATGGAACACAAGCGATAACATCACAATCTGCGTCCTTAACCAGTGGAGCAATTTCTGTTAATAGGGATTTGGTTTCTGCTGGGGTTTTGTTCATTTTCCAGTTACCTGCGATAATAGCTTTTCTTAGTTGCTTATTCATAATAAATACATCCTTTCAAATTTAAGAGCTTGTATGATTGGTGTAAGGTACGCCAATGCAAATAATAGCAGCATTTCATAAAACCCAATTTACACCAAAAGAGCGGAGTATGCCTCCGCTCTAGTAATCTTGCTTATTAATTAGTTTTTGTCAGCAATAGCTGCAATACCTGGCAGAATCTTACCCTCTAGATATTCTAGGGAAGCACCGCCACCTGTTGAGATGTGGGACATTTTGTCTGCAAAGCCCAGCTGAATAACAGCAGCGGCTGAGTCACCGCCACCAATTATGGTTGTAGCGTCTGTATCTGCCATAGCCTGAGCTACGCCAATAGTACCCTTAGCTAGTACAGGGTTTTCAAAAACGCCCATTGGGCCGTTCCAAACAACGGTCTTTGCACCCTTAACGGCATTAGCAAAGATTTCAATTGTTTTACTGCCAATATCTAGTCCCATTTTGTCAGCTGGAATACCGTCGGAAGGTACAACCTCAACAGCAATTTCGCCATCAATTGGGTCAGGGAAAGCAGCAGCAACAGTTGTATCTACTGGCAGCAACAGCTGTTTGCCCTCCTTCTCCGCTTTTATAAGCATCTCCTTGCAGTAGTCAATTTTCTCGTTGTCTACTAGAGAAGTACCTACCTCAAAGCCCTTAGCCTTTAGGAAAGTATAAGCCATACCGCCGCCAATGATTAATGTGTCACATTTCTCAATTAGGTTAGAGATAACGTTTAGCTTATCAGCAACCTTAGCACCGCCTAGGATAGCAACGAAAGGTCTGACAGGGCTTTCAACAGCGTTGCCTAAATAGTCAATTTCTTTACCCATTAAGTAACCTACTGCTGTTTCTTTAATAAAGCCTGTAACGCCTACTGTAGAGCAGTGAGCTCTATGAGCAGAACCAAAAGCGTCCATAACAAACACCTCTGCCAAAGAAGCAAGGTCCTTACTAAATGGTTCTTCATTTTTTGTTTCTTCCTTACGGAAACGTGTGTTTTGCAGTAAAACAACATCGCCATCCTTCATTGCAACTACAGCTTTTTTTGCGTTGTCGCCAACAACTGTATCGTCGTTTGCAAATACAACATTTTGACCTAATAGCTCTGCTAGTCTAACAGCTACAGGAGCTAAAGAGAATTTGTCCTCTGGGCCATTCTTTGGTTTACCTAGGTGAGAACACAGGATAACCTGTCCACCATCATTTATTAATTTCTTAATTGTAGGCAGAGCGGCTGTAATCCTGTTGTCGTTTGTAATAACGCCGTCCTTTAGAGGTACGTTAAAATCGCAACGAACCAAAACCTTCTTACCCTTAACATTAATGTCATCTACAGTTACTTTGTTTAAAAATCCCATTGAAAACATCCTTTCAAATTTTTGTGAAATTATTAACAGTACCATTTTATAACAGAATCGTAAATATTTCAATAGTTATCAGGTGTATTTTACATTAAATTCATTTTATTTCCTATTACACCAGTACCTGTTATTACCATTGATGAGTTCTTAAATGTCCTTTACGCTGCAGCGTAGGAAATCCCCATTGTCTAAGCACCTCGTAAGTACCGATTGCCACTGCATTTGACAGGTTTAAGCTACGAGCCTCGTCTATCATGGGTATTCGTACTGTTGTTTCTGGGTTAGCAAATAATAAATGCTCTGGCAGACCTGCTGTTTCCTTGCCAAACAATAAATAAGCTCCGTCTGGATATTGTATATCACTGTGGGTATATTTTGCCTTAGTTGAAAAATAATAATAAGGACCATTTGTCTTGTTAAAAAAATCGTCAATATTATCATAATAAGTAATATCTACCAAATTCCAGTAATCTAAGCCGGCACGTTTTACTGACCTTTCGCTGGTGTCAAAGCCCAAGGGACGTACCAAATGCAGTCTTGCACCTGTGGCGGCACAGGTCCGTGCTATATTACCAGTGTTCTGTGGAATTTCTGGCTCTACCATTACTATGTTCAATTCTGCCATAAATTATGACCATTCCTTTCTAAATAAAAAATCTATTTTAAATGTGATAAAGCTATGTAAAGGTGGGAAAATAAAGATGACGGAACAAACGTCAAATGCTATATTAAGCTCCGCTATAATAATTAATGAAATCAGGAGGTGCCAAAGAATGACAAAAAACACAATGAGTATTGTTAAGGGCGTAGGTGCTGTAATGGCTGTAGGCGCTGTCGCTGGCTATATGGGCAACAAAATTATGAAAAAGAACCCTAAACAGGTAAAACGCAAGGCCTCTCAAGCATTGCAGGCAATGGGTGAAATTGTAAATGACGTTAGCTATATTTTGAAATAATCTAAAGCTAATCCTACTAACACCTTGCAAAAAGCGGACAGAGCATCATCTTTCTGTCCGCTTTTATCTTATACACAAATTCTTGTTATTGAATATTAATTTGTTATCAATCTGAATAATCCGTTTAGCATCGCTACCTGATTGTACCCCCACCTACAACAATGTCCCCGTCGTAAAAAACAACCGCTTGACCTTTTGTTATAGCTCGTTGTGGGTCTTTAAATTCTACCATTACCTGAGCTTCTGACAATGGGTGTACCACCGCTGGGGATTCCTTTTGACTATATCTAGCCTTTGCTGTAACCTTCATGGAGGTTGTTAAGGTATCTACCGCTACATAGTTAACATCATCTGCTATTAACCTGTTGGAAAACAAATCCTGATTTTCTCCTAGCTTTATTACGTTGGTATCGGAATTCTTGTCAAGTACAAACAACGGGTGTTCATAGCTAATGCCAAGACCCTTTCGCTGACCTATTGTATAATGAATAATGCCCTTATGTTTACCTAGGATTGTCCCATCCTTGTAAATAAAACTGCCCTGTGGGCTTTTTACACCCATTATTTTTTCTAAAAATCCAGCATAGTCACCGTCCTTTACAAAGCAAATATCTTGACTGTCTGGCTTGCGGGCGTTTATTAAATTAGCCTCTTCAGCTAAATCTCTGGCTTGTGACTTGTGCATATCACCTAGGGGAAACAATGTTTTAGCCAGCATTTTCTGTGTCAACGGGTACAGCATATAGGTCTGGTCCTTGGTATTGTCGGTAGCCTTTTTAAGCAGATATCTACCGCTGACGCTATCATATTGTCGCTTAACATAGTGACCTGTGGCAATATAGTCACAGTCCAAAATTGCAGCCCGTTCTATCATTTTGCCAAATTTAATATATCGGTTGCACTCTATACAAGGGTTTGGGGTTTCCCCACGCTCATAGCTATTGGCGAAACGTTTAATAACCTGCTCCTTAAACTGGTCACTAAAGTTAAATACATAGTGATTTATATTTAATTTGTATGCTACACTGCGTGCGTCCTCCACATCCTCCAACGAACAGCAGGTACGTGTCCTGTCGTTAAGCCCAACGTCATCATTATTAAACAGTCTAAGGGTAGCACTACAAACATCATAGCCCTGCCGTTGTAAAACCAAGGCTGCTACCGAGCTATCTACTCCACCGCTCATACCAACCATTACTTTTTCTGCCACACAATCACCTCTTTTGTTTTTATTTTTTGCATATATACAGCCTAAAGGGGGGCTAATCCCGTGTGTCCCACGGTTTTTAATCATTATTATGGAAAAACTATTTCCATTAACTTATTTTTAATATTTATGCTTACCTTGTAATCACTGCTTATTATTATTTCACAGCTTTCACAATAATATGTTCTAGCTCATCAATTAAATTAACCGCCATACTCTATCATTTTGTCAATACATTTTACTGCATTTTCCATTATATCATCGTCCAGCTGGATGTCCTCACCACCATTACCCTCAATACAATTTAAAACGTCAATTAGAGATGTCATTTTCATATTAGGGCAAATCAGATTCTTTGAAAGTGGGTAGAAGCTTTTGTCAGGACATTCATATTGTAGGTGCTGTACAATTGCCAGCTCTGTACCTATAATAAACTCTTTGTTTCTGCTGCTCTTAGCAAATTCAATAATAGCAGATGTAGAACCTACAAAATCTGCCAGATTTACAACCTCTGGCATACATTCCGGATGAACCAGCAGCTTAGCATCTGGATAGGACTCCTTTGCCCTGATAACGTCCTCCTTTGCTACTCTGGCATGAATAGGACAGCCACCCTGTAAAAGCTTAAAATTTTTCTCTGGTAACTTCTTAGCCACATATGCACCTAGGTTGCAATCTGGTATAAACAAAATATTTTTTTCTGGCATTTTGTCAACAATCTTTACAGCCGATGAGGATGTAACACAAACATCACAAATCGTCTTTAGCTCTGCTGTGGTATTTATATATGCAACCACGGCATAATCAGGGTACAGCTCCTTAATTTGGGTAATACTTTCCTTATCCATTTGCTCTGCCATAGGACAGCCCGCAGCAGGGTTAGACAGTATAACCTTTTTTTCAGGGGACAACAGCTTCACTGTTTCTGCCATAAACCGCACGCCACACATAATAACTGTTTTTTGTGGTGCTTCCTTAGCCTTTAGACTAAGCTGATAGCTGTCACCGGTAAAGTCTGCCACCTCTAAAATATCATGTGTCTGATAGCTATGTGCCAAAATACAAATATCATTTTCCTGCTTAAGCTTAATTATTTTGTCCTGAAGTTCCCTAGTAGTCATCTGCTCTACCTCCACATTTTCGGCTTATGCCATTGTCTTTACTAATACTGCCTTCTGTGCGTGTAAACGGTTTTCTGCCTCTTCAAAAATTTCTGTGGCATGAGCCTCAAAAACGTCGGCTGTTATCTCCTCACCTCTGTGAGCAGGCAGACAGTGCAGTACCATTGCGTCTTCCTTTGCCTGTGCCATAAGCTGTGTGTTTATTTGGTAGCCCTCAAAGGCTTTCTGACGCAGCTTTGCTTCGTCCTCCTGACCCATTGATGCCCATACATCTGTTAAAATAACATCAGCGTTCCTTGCAGCCTCCATAGGACTTCTATATAAAGTAAACTTATCTCCATATTCCTTTGTAAAGTCTAGTATGGATTGTTCTGGGTCGTAACCCTCTGGGCAGGCAACAGACATTGACATACCAGTTTTTAGTGCACCAACAATTAAGGAGTTCATCATATTGTTGCCGTCACCAATAAAGCACATTTTTAAGCCCTCTAGCTGTCCCTTAACCTCACGAATTGTCATAAGATCTGCCAGCACCTGACAAGGGTGACAAAAGTCTGTTAAACCATTTATTATTGGTATTGAACCATATTTTGCCAAATCCTCTACCTCCTGTTGTTCAAAGGTACGAATCATAATGCCATCTAGAAAACGTGACAAAACTCTGGCTGTGTCCTGTACTGGCTCGCCCCTGCCTATTTGCATATCGTTGGCAGATAAAAACAATGGGTAGCCGCCCAGCTGATACATACCCACCTCAAAGGACACACGGGTTCTGGTGGATGCCTTTTGGAAAATCATACCTAGTGTTTTTCCCTTAAGATGTTTATGCTCTATGCCGTGCTTTTGCTCGTATTTCAGCTGATCTGCTAAGTTAAGAATTTCTATAATTTCTTCACCTGTTAAATCTAATAGCTTTAGTAAATGCTTCATTTTTGTCAATCCTCTCTGCTTAGTTATATTTTATTATAAGTAGAAGTTTTAATAATTATCAATAAAATTCCCCCGTATTTACGGTTACAGAATTTATTCATGTTCAGTCCCTATTTTATAGACATTTGGCTAGTATTGCAAGTCCTTTGTCAATATCCTCATAGGTAATTGTTAGCGGTGGCAAAAGCCGCAGAACATTTTTCGCTGTTAATACCAGCAAACCATTTTCTGCACATTTTGTCGCAACCTCTTTTGCATTATCCTTCTTTAGAACTATACCTATCATCATGCCCATACCACGAACAGCTTCAACCTGCTCCATAGCATTAAGCTTTTTAAAAAAATAATCGCCCTTTTCGTTTACAGCATTTAAAAACTTGTCATCTGCCACCCTGTTAAGTACCTCTAACGCGCCGGCACAGGCTATTGGGTTTCCACCATATGTAGTACCATGAGTTCCAGCTGTCAGCACATCACCTAATTTTTCTGTACATAAGCACGCTCCCATTGGCAAGCCACCACCAATGCCCTTGGCAGCTGTAATAATATCGGGCTTAATACCATAATTTTCGTAACAAAACAGCTTGCCTGTACGTCCTACCCCCGTTTGAACCTCATCAACAATTAGAAGCATATCATTATCATGGCAATACTGCTTCAGCTCATTAACAAAGGCTTCCTCTAAAGGACGAACCCCGCTTTCACCTTGAATAAGCTCCACCATAACGGCACAGGTATTTTTAGTAACAGCTTTTTTTACGCTGTCTATATCGTTAGCAGCCGCAAAGGAAAAGCCCTGTGTAAACGGGAAAAAATAATTATGAAAAGCATCTTGACCAGTAGCAGACAGGGTTGTAACAGTTCTGCCATGAAAAGAATTGTACAGACATACAATCTCTGTGCGTTCCTTGCCGTATTTGTCAAAGCTATATTTTCTTGCCAGCTTAATAGCACATTCGTTGGCCTCAGCACCGCTGTTAGAAAAAAACATTTTACTGTACCCTGTTAAATTACACAGCTTCTTAGCCACCTGTGTTTGTAATGGGCTGTAATACAGGTTTGACATATGCTGTAATGCTTTCGCCTGATTAGACACAGCATTGACCCATCCCTCGTCGCTATAGCCTAGGCAGTTTACGCCAATACCGCTGGTAAAATCCACATATTCTTTACCGTTTACGTCCCATGCAACGGCATTTTTGCCCTTAACAAGTGCAACGTTAAACCTGCCGTAGGTGTTCATAATATATTTGCTGTCGTCATTTTTTACTTCCTCCAGCGTCATTTTAATTCCTCCTGTTTTATATCAATTTTATTTTCTTTGTTTAAGTTAAGCTATAATTTTCTTATGATGTCAATAGCTGATTGGTCGTTTGCAATAAATATTGTAAGCCAAAATAAAAGCACTGACAACGCCAAAAAAACTATATATCTCACAATTTCTTTTGCAATGGTACTTCTTCGTATCATTTTCCCGTTTTTCATATTTATATTTATAAGCTGTCTGTTTCCTGTCATAATGGAAAATGTGCCGTCGTAGTCCTTTGTTACATAGGTTTTGCCACCGTATTTATACATATACACCATATAAAAACGACGCACATTGTAGGAGTCATAGCGTCTTGATCCTAAACGCCTGTAGACTCTTTTGATTTCTTTTGTTTCGCCTCGCAGTACAGTACCCTCTGTACGCACCGTGTATGTCATTTTGTCGTATATGATACCACCCATTCCAAAAAAAGCTGTTAAAAATAAACACACACCTGTTCCCGATAAAGTAAAGGATAATAGATACCTAAGTGCTTCGGTAGGCAAGCTTTTGTCATATTGACCTGTAAATACTAGCATAGCAAAAATAGCTATGCCAATAACTGCAAAAACGATGTTATCAAATTTGGATTTAAAGCCGCCTCTTGTCAGCACATTGTCGTCGGTAATTTCCCCTGTTTTTTTGTTTACCAAAAGTGGCAATAAATCGCCTACCTTGTATGTATGCTGTCGAACCACGGTCATTGAACACAGACAGTCGTCATCTTCATATTCTACTGTCATTTCTCTACCTGTTGCTTCCTGACCATCATCCGGTAATCCATTAAGACTGACAACCCTTGCCGTAACAAATTTGTACTGATGTTTTTTTAGTCGGTCATAAATACCGTCTATCATAAAAATAAATGATATAATTAAAACCATAATTGATATACCACTTATACTAACTGAGTAATTCCGCCTTATTCGCAATAATTGTAATATATTCAACTTTATACCCTCACAAATTTTATATTTTAGTGCATAAGTTTGTATATCAAAATTCTTCCTATCACTGTTAATAACACCGTTACAACAGCTACTATATTTTGAATTACACATTTTTACAGAGCTACCCCTAGGAGAAGTCTATATCTTATCTATGGTATATAGTGAACCCTCGCTTACAGCAAGCACATCTGTTATTATAAAGTTATCTTTATATACATATAAATATGAGCACCTCATTACAGCTTGTTGTCAAAGGAGTATACAAACAAATCATTCCTTTGTATAAAGCCTAGGCTGCTCCAAAAAGCCTGACCTAGGCTGTTGTCCTTATATGTGAAAATGTGAGTTTTATCTATACCGTCTTCTTCTATTCTGGCAATTGCTGTTGTTGCTAATTTTCGTGCTATACCGTGTCTGCGATATTGTGGCAGCACTGCCATATGGTGTATGAAGCCTCGTCTGCCGTCATGACCTGCTAAAACAGTACCGACTATCCTACCAGCCACCACAGCCACCTGACTCATACCCTTATTTCGATTAAGGTAACATGTTATTTCTTTTTTATCATCAGCCTTTGACAATGCTCTTTTAGATGTTATCTGCCACATAGCAAATATTTCCTCATAGTCCTGTATGATCATTTCTTTTATTTGTACTTCCACCGTGTCACCTTAATTCATAGTTTATTTTTAATAAAACATTGTTCCTATACCTTCATCAGAAAACAGCTCTATTAATATAGAATGCTCTATTCTGCCATCTATTATATGAGCACGTTTTACGCCTTGACGTACCGCCTCAACACAACAGTCTATTTTTGGTATCATACCACCGCTGATTATTTTTTCTTTTTTTAACATTGGTACCTCGCTAACGTTCACGACAGGAATTAAAGTGTCCTCGTTATCTCGGTCACGCAGCAGCCCCCTAATATCTGTCATTAGTATTAGCTTACACGCACCTAGCTTAGCAGCTATTTGGGCGGCGGCAACATCTGCATTAATGTTGTAAACCTCACCCTTATACCCCCCTGCTATGGTTGCAATGATGGGAACATAGCCCTGTGTTATAGCGTCGGTAATACCTGTCTCTTATACA